>Ga0207952_1000213_pt1 | contig 58995 bp, 65 predicted proteins | sample SubbioR12Aug_8Ca_FD_184831 | JGI IMG/M metagenome (GOLD analysis project Ga0207952, IMG submission 184831) | Serpentinite rock and fluid subsurface biosphere microbial communities from McLaughlin Reserve, California, USA - CR12Aug_8Ca (SPAdes) | ecosystem: Environmental > Terrestrial > Deep...
CAGGCGACCACCGAGATCGCCTTCGTTCCAACGCAGACGGACCCAATAGCCGGTCTGCTCGGGAACTTCCCCGACGACATTAAGGAACCAAGAGCCGCTGGAGTTAGGCCAGCGACCAGTTGTGGCGATGTTTCCGTCAACGTCGGTGAACCCGAGCGCCTGAGCGGCAGCTTGGAACGTAGCGAGGTTAGGCGCATTGCCGATGAAGTCGGTCATTAGTAGCTCCCATCAACTGTGAGTTTCGAAGCGAGTTGGGCGTCGCTGAGGTTCTGGTTGTAGAAGGCGAGGGATTGGACCAGCATGAAGTTAATACCAGTAGTTCCATTAGTAGAGCCAAGCCACTGGTTTGCACTAAGGGTTTGTGCAGTAGCGCTACTCTGTAAGGCGCCTCCTGTGAGTTGAAGCCTCCGACTAGGTGTCAAAGTATCCCACGCAAAAGCGGCACGCTTAAATGCTCCGACTGTGCTAACACCAGAAACCAATGATGTCGCCCCATTATGTGACGCAACTTGATTGGTAGAACTTGAAAGTAGGGTCTGATCATTAAGATTGTCTCCACTAACAATAGCCAGATTTCCAGCCGGAATAGCGATTGTTTTCGCCTGAACAATCACAGCCCCATAATCGCTACCAAATACCGACAGGGCTGCTCCAGCGATCTGACAAATATCGCTTGCGCGGGCGACGGCGGCGGTCGTAACCCAGATTGGCGAGGAAGAGAAGATTCCATTCTCATTCTGGACAAAATCAATCGCAATAGCGTCTCCGCTTGTGGCTAGCCTAAAGCCCCAAGCCGGATTAGCGATCGTCTGCGTCGGGATTGAAACTTTCGTCCAGTTGCTGGTGACAGTAATAGCTGTCCACGTAGTCCCGTTATCCATGGTCATTTCGACCACGCTTGAACCTGTGATGCGCTTGACATAGGCGGATTGAGCGCGGGTAATCGATACCTGTGTGAGGGACTGGATGATGGTCCCATTATTAGCCGTTGCTGTGATCTTCGACGCCGAGTTTGCTACACCGTCAATGCCGGTTTGGTCTTTAAGAGGCGTGATGTTGGTATTTGTCCATACCGCGTTTGTTAGATCGCGGTTCCATCTAACATAATTAGTCTTAGCTCCCTCAAGCAGCAACCCAAGCGGAGCGAGCGTCGCCGGGTCATAGTCGAAGCGTGGGCCGTAGTAAGCGGCGGAAGTCGTGGGGTTGTAGGTGCGCGGGGTAGTTTCGTAGGTGACGCGCTCAATCTGAGCTAATGTAACACTACCACTGACAGTGAGAGTTAGCGTCCCGGCTGTCGGGTAAACTTTAAATAAACCCTATCTCCTACTCCAGTCCCCACAAGAGGGCCATCAGTAGACGTTCCCGATAGAGTAATAGTTCCTGTGCCAGTGAAGGAGACAATGTAGTTGGTGACAATTGTCGTAATGTTCTGCGTCGAGAGTGTATCTGAATTGAGAAGGAGATTCTCAGGAGCCCACGTCAGCTTCCCCGTGCTGTCGAACATCATCGCGCCACCAGCGCGGGAATGCGTCAGGAAGGATGGGAGCGCTGTTGAGCCGAGCAGCAACGCCATGGCGGCCGGGCCGGCGCGCTTATGCACAGCCGCGAACCATGGTGATGCTCCCAATCCAAGAGACATGCGCGTTCCTCAGTAATAAGGCCAAATGTCGTCGGCCGTGCCGCCGGTTTTCACGATCTTGATGTTGCGAAGCGGGTTGTATCCCTGCTGTAGCGGCACGTTCTCTCGCGTGTTATCATCTGTGTCGATGAGATTTACGGTCCCTGCCGTTCCGACAAGAAATCCTCGCGGAGCGCCTTCAGGTATAAGATTACTGTCGTTTTTCGTGATCTTCGCTCCCAAACGACCTGGGCTATCATATTGAATCGGATATTCAGCGAACTCGCCCTTGGCCATCGTCTTTCTCCTACTTTAGAATTTCAGGCTTCAAGCCAATTCCCGCAAGCCAGTGGTTAGTTATCTTCAGTCGGACGCCTTAACCGCTCTTTGGATATCTGCATCCAGACCAAGATAGTTTTTGATGCAACGAAAATCGCGGCGAGTGGCGGTCCGAGCCAAATAGCGGCGCTGTTAATCCCGTGAAGATAATCCGCCAAGACCGGCGCGCTCGTCAGACCACCGGCGGCAACCCAGGCGAGCTTGTCGGATGTGGTTTGAAACATGCTATCCACGATCATTCTGGAGAGGCTGTGACAAGTCGACGTTGGCATTGTGTGGCTCATTTATCAGTTGCGGGAGCGCCGAATAGACCGGCGATCGGGTTGATAAATGTTGACTCAATGGGAGCTGGTTCTTCCGGCTCTTTTGGCGACTCCGGTAACGCCTGACCAGCAAGCCTGGCGTCCCGATTCCTACGCCAAGCGATCAGCGCGCCGTGTCGCGCCCCGCATTCGACCAGGGAAACGCGATCGCGTCCCCAATGGCGCTCTACAGCCCCGGCACTCAATGGCTTGCTGGTGAGTCGCACAGGCGCGGCGCACGGCCTTTCCAGCCCGGTGGTAGGTTGCGCGGCGGGCGTGGCCAGCTCACTTGGCCTTTTTGCGTCGAGCGCCGATTTTGTCGAGGCGCATGACGCCAGCAGCATCGATGCAAGGACTATGGTCATTGGCCTTCGAAGCATCCTCGATCTCCCGCTGGAACCTTGCGTGTTCTTCCTGCTGCGATTTAAGCGCGATCTCCGCCAGCTCGGCCTCGCGGCGCGCTTTGGCGATCTCGTCATTGCGCCGTGCGTGCTCGATAAGCCCCAGGCGCACGCGCTCATTCTCGGCTACCGCCCATGCCTCGCGATCGATCGCCGCGCGATGAGAGTAGCCCCAATCAAAGCAGCCAAGGGCAACGGCGGCGACAAGCAGCAATTTCGCCGTCTGCGCGCCGACGGCCGGCAGATAGGCCCACGCAGCAACAGCAGCGACTAGCAACAAAACGGCGATCGATCCGTAGCGATGATCGCCGATGAAATGAAACAGCGGCAGGAGCGGCGCAAAAATCTTGGTGAGAAGCCAGATCATTGCGCTTCCTCAAAGGCACCGCCAGCATCGTCTTCGAAGATCGCAAGCGCCTCATTCGTATCTTCTACCTTAGCGCGCGTGATGCGCCTCGCGCCGTCCCATGCGCGCCAGATGAAGTAGGCGCAGGCGCACACGAGAATCGCGATCACGATCCATTCCCAATGCGTCGTCAGCGTCGCCCACATGTCGGGAGCGGCCTGCGCCGCGTCGTGAATGTTCTTGGCCTGCTCTGCCGCGTCGCTCACCCTGGAAATGACATCGGACGGATCAACGCCTTTGTCGATAGCCGCCGTAACACCTACGCCAACGCCAGTTGTAATACCGCCAATGACACCTTTTTTGACATCGTCCGCCCCCGCCATCGTGTTCGAGCCGGCATTGCGAATGTCCTTTGCGGTCAGTTTATCTGGCGCGCCAGCCTCGCGCTTGCGCTCCGCGATCTGCGCATAGGTGGCTTGGATGAATTGCTGTTGCTCGCTACGTCGCCGTCCGATGATCGCTGGCGGCTTCTTGTAAAGCATAATCGCCCGTGCAGCGCCGGCGTAGTCGCGCTTATTTAGACACTTAACGATCGTTGATTTCGGCGACAATGCAACTTCGACATTGAAGCAAATCGACACGAGCGCATCAAATTGGCCCTGAGTCAGAGGCACACGCACATTGCGATTAACGATGTTTTCATAGCGCACGAGATCGCGCGTGAAAATTTCTATCGCCTCTGCGCGCGTAATAGTCATGCCGGCGACAGGATGCGGTAGACCGGCGTTCTTGGTGTGACCAACGCCAATAGTCCACACGCCGACAGAATCCTTATAGGCCGTCGTTTTAAGGCCCTCGCGCTGGATTAGCTTCGCGCGGCCGTCAGCGCTCATTTTCATCCGAACACCTGCTCAATAAATGAAGGGAGCTCGTCACCGTAGCAACGAGCGCCCCATAATGGGGCTAAGCCAGCGCGCCCGCCCGATCGCCAATAAGCACGTTCTCTCAGGCGGGCAGCGTCGTCATGCCGGCGTTTGCTGATTTTCTGATTCGGAAAATCGACATGTGCGGCAGCGACAAACCCGAGATAAAACATGCAAATAGCGACCATTTGGCGCACGGCGAGAGCCTCCATTCGCCGAGCATAGCATCAGAGAAATCTGACGAGCAATCAGTAAATCGTGCCGGATGTTGTTTCCTTGATAAGCGGCGCGAGTTTTGGGTTGAGATCGACGCCAAATTCCATGCGCCTACTGCGCGCATTTCTAGCCTTTACAGACTGAGTAATCGTCTTCCCGGTAATTCTGAATGACGGATATTTTTCATTGAAGGCGTCAACCTTACGACGCGCTGCGTCATCATCGCCTTGTCCCATGCGCGCTCTCGCCGCAGCAGCGAGAGCTTGTGAGCGCTCATTGGTGATGCGGCGCTGCTTGTTTCGCTGAGAATTGTTGCGGTCCATGCGCTCTTTGATCTGCGCTGGGCCTAACCCCATAGCTTGCTTTATAATGTCTTCGATTGGAACATACTCGACGATCGGATTGCCGTCCTTGTCGGTTACGCCTTGCGCAGCATAGCGATATGCCTTCAGGAGATTGCGGATGAATGCTGGAGCGACTCTTTCTCCAAGCCGCACGTCCTTTCCTTCGGCATAATCATTCGCGGCAACAAAACCTTGATGTAAGATACCAACTCCTGGGCCGCCGAGTTGGTCAATCAAATACATCCATTTCTGGTCTGGATTCATGTCGCGATCAACGCTTCGGAACCACATATCCGCCATGCCGATTCGATCCGAAAGCGCCGTCCCTGTCACGTATCCCGGAACGCCATCAAGCAGCATTCCCGCAACCGCTAGAGAAAGCATGTTGTCGCCGGCCGCGTCTACGATCGCCTTGCGCAGCTTTTCATCAAGATCATCGTCATCTCCACCCGCAAGACCATAAAGGAAGCTCGCAATCGCCATAACCGTTGAATATGCGAACATTCCCCTAACGCCAGCCATAGGTAGCGACATTAGAACCATCGTCGTGAAGCGACCTAGCGCCATCTTTCTTTCTTCTGGCGTCGCTCCTTTGATCGATTGATTAAAGTCCCAAAATGCACGGAAAAGCACATTCGCCTGATAGCTCTTTAGCGCAAATGCAACGCGAGCAAGATTACCGCGCATAAATCGTGGTTTGGCGCTTGATTGCGTTTCGTAATGCGTTGCAAACGTCAGATCGGACGCTTTCACGAAAGCATTTGCGTCATTCATTCCGGCCTTCTTGGCAAGGCGGAATGCCGCAAGGAATGTCACTTCTCGGTTGAAGCGCTCCGTGTGGTGCATTGGAAGGCCAGCGACCTTCATTACAGATTGCCACATTGGGCTGTAGCCAACGCCGCTTTCTGCAATCGCGGCAAGTTCGTGCGCCTGCGTTCTATCGATGACGCCGCTATCATATCCCTTGGCGATAGCATCGCGCTCAGCATCGGTAAGATTCGACGAGTCTGAAATCCTTCCCTTACCGCGCATGAAGTCGGCGGTCGCCTTAGCGAGTTCGCTAGCGGCGTTTTTGATGCCGGCATTGGTTTCCAGATCAAATGCGAGAATGCCAAGTCCCTTGCTGATGGTCTGATCGATGTTGACCAAGGCGCTAGATAAATTGAAAGCCATCGTCCAAAGGAACGACATACTCGATGCGTTATATGACCAAGCCTTGCCGTCAGGATTCATTGCATATTCGTGCGCAAAGTTCATTTCATTGTGCAGAGCTGCGGCGCGCTTCTTATCTGGCGCATCCTTAGCCTCTCTGGCAATATTTTCCATGTGCTCAGTTAGGTCGAGTCCATATTTGAGTCTGGCCATCTGATGGCCAGCATGAAACATCTGCTTGGCGAACGCGCGCATCGCATCCTTGTTGAATCCGGCTGTTCCCTTACGATGAATGCTATGCTTACGGATCGACAAGTCAGGGAGCGTTCGCAGATAGCTCTGCCAGATTTGATCGCGGACGCCATCGCCGATATTGTTGTCGGTAAGGATGTCGTCCAGCCCAACGATAAAGTTGGGGTCAATCTGGTCCTTCCATTCCTTGTCGTTGAGATCGTGGCCCTCGCTAACGTCAAGATTCGGGTCGGCGCTCATTTCCTTTGCAAATTTGCTAGACTCCGACGACCTCTCGAACTTAGAGAACGACACGATAGCTTTCGACGCCTTGTCGCGCACAATGACGTAATAGCTACCAAAGCGAGCGAGCGGGAAATATGGCTCCTGAATCTTGTTGCTCTCGAATTGCTGGCGAAGGCGACGAAGACGTGCGCCTTTAGTGCGATTAGCTCGTCCGCGAACGCTACTGAGCTTCTTATCGGCAGCATCTATCGCTCTTTCGCGCTCATCACCCTCAAGTCCGTCGTCATTAATTCTCTGCATTTCATCAGCATGTGCGCGCTCAGCCCTCGTAATTGCAGCCTGCATCGCGCGGGCAACATTGTCGATCACAAGCTCCTGAGCCTCGTCATACATTTTCTTGTAGTAGTCACGCACCTCTCGATAAAGCTCCTGCGCAATCTGCGGCATGGCGTCGTAACGCTTCTTTAGATCACCATAGGCTGCGCGCCGCGTTTGGTCTCGCGCTTGGCGCTCGGCCGCAATCTGATATTGCCTCGATGACGGGTCAGCATCAGCAAGCGCTTCATGATCTCCCGGCGTCATGATCTGCTTAAATGGCATGCTAGGATCAACGCCTACAAGCGTCGTTTCGTGCATCATGTCCATAAGATTTTTGTTCGCATCGCGGTTTGCGCGACGCGGCGTTGCGCCTTGAATCTTGACCTTGTTTGCCCATTTGAACCACTTCTGCAAAATGGCGTCTGTCGATATCGCCATATCATTGCGCATCGTATCCATAAGGCCCTTGGTCGCAAGATACCTACGCGCAGATGGCAACCCCTTCGCCATTTCGAGAAACAGCGGTCGAACAGGAACGAAAGCCAAAATACTGCGCGACGGCTCGGCAAACTTCGATCCGGTCATGAAGTCTGTGATGTGATCCGACATCCAATTTCGTGCGCTCTCAACATGTCCCTTCGCGTCATTGGCGAGCGAGAAGCGGTAGCCGCCAGAGCCGCCATCGGTCGGCGGGGATGGCATATTAGCGTCGCGGAGCGCCGCAAGCGCGAGCGCGCGGACCTCGCCAGGAGTGACCGCGCCGAACTGCCGCCCGAAGAAGCGCAGCGCCCATGCCTTCACAGCGCCAAGGATGTTGTCGACGATCTCCCGAATGCCCGCAGGAGCCTGCTCACGGTTCTCAATGGCGTAGGCGGCCACTTCCTCCGCCGACGGCGCTCCCGCCTCTCCAGCCCGCCTTAGAGCCTCCGCCCACCATCCAGACTTGTCGCCCCTGTCGATCGCGGCCTCGGTCGCGCCCTGGATGCGGCCAAGCAGCGCCTCAAACTGACGAGAGCCAATCAGCGGCTCGACCGCAGAGTGAAATGCCTCGTGAAGCAGAACGGCGCGAGCGTTCGCTGGCGTCAAATTGGCGGCAACAAGATGAATGACACCATCTGGCGTCGTTACACCCTGAATCCGCATGCCATCTGGTGCCGATGGCGCTCCGGCTGGAATTGTGCTCGCGTCGTCGTGAATCACGACGCGGCCGGAGCTTATTGCGCTATCAATAATGTCGCTGTCTTTACCGACAGACATGCGCTTTTTCAGCGCCGCTGCCGTCATTCCGAGATTGCCAGAACCCATGGACGCCTTTGGCGCGTCCTGCTCGATGACGCCGCGAGCGGCACTTTGCTCTTTCGTCGTCTCGAAAATAGCGTCCACAGACATGAGCGCTTCGACGAGACGTTGCGCAAGCGCTCTGTCGTCAATCCTCGCGACCATCATTCCTTGGCGTTTTTCCCATGAATCATAAACCGCGCGAACACGGTGATCGGCGTAATATTTGCCGCCAGTCCTCTTTGATCCCATGGCCGTGAAGATGTAGCCATGATAGCTCTTGTTTACAGAAACTATACCATCAGATGATTTGAGCGATGGTTGATGCGCTACATCAAGAAACTTCATGACTTGCGATCCGGTTTTGAACCTAACCGACATTTTTGCCATAAAGTCTTTCGGAGCGAACTTGCGACCCATGAGGATAGCCGGCCGAACGCTTCCATCCTCCATAGAGTGGTTGATAATCTGGCCGCCGCCCTTCACCTGATCGAACGCCGCAAGAATGTTGCCTGTGAACATATAGCGAGTCTCGCGACCCTCGGCGCGCGCCTTCTCGAATTGTTCGGCGATCTGCTCCTGCGTAATGCGCATGCCGCCGGAATTTCTCTGCACAAGAGAAGCGCCAGCCTTTGCTGTTGTATCGTTCTCTGTCTTCAACCACGTAAACGACTGCTGAACCGTGCGGCGACTATCTGGAAGCGCAAACACAGCCGCCCATTTTGAAAGAGCAATGGGGCTACCAGACTTTCCGCCAACATCCCTGACATCCAAAACAATCGCCGGAGTCATCTCACCGTCATCAAGTTCGATATGAACGATTTGGCCTGGAGAAAGAATGTCGACAAGCGAGCGCCAACGGCGCATGTTGTTTTCAAATTCCTCCCTGTGGCGCTGCTTCGCGCCATCATCCTTAAGAAGGCTCCAAACCGTATTGTTGTATGCCCTAGCGCTCTCTGTGATTTTTTCAATTCTCTCGCTTGTCTCTTTTCGAGCCTCATCGGCCATATCAGATAGATTGTCGCTGGTCACGCGCGCAGCCGGCGACCATTTCTTAATCTGCTCGACGATATCGCCAATCGTCATGGCGCGACCTTGCGACTTGACCGATACCTTTTCGAGATTCACGGCGCTCTCAAATGGCGACAGACCTGTTCCGGGCTTCGTCACCTGAGATTCAAGCGTGCGCGCCTGTAGATCGACGTATTTTGCCTCAAGATCGTTCTTGCCTTCGGCGTCAAGTTTTTCAATGAGCGCCTTATAGCGACCAACGATATTGTCAATGAACTCTTGCTGCTCCGCTGGCTCAAGAAGTGTCAGACGACCCGTGACCTTGGCGGCATATCCATGCGGAATTTCATCGCCTGGAATTTCGACATTCAAAAGGTCAGCGATATCGGCGCTCTCGTTCAAAACATCGGCAACAACATCATCGCCATACTTATTCATGAAGTCCACGGCGTCGGCCGAGAACTTGCTTTTCGCTGAGCCTGTCGTGTTGGCGTTAAGCGACGCCATTTTGCGCATTAGAACTGCGGTAGGACGCACGGTCGCAGGAATATCGGCGACAAGTTGCGAATAATTTGGCGTGACTACCTGTCCGGTGCGATGCACGCGGCCGAGCATCTGCATGTGCGTGTCGATATTTGGGTCCGCCTCGACAAGAATCATGCGACGACGGCGCTTGTCCTTCACCTTCGGGTCTTTCGAGGCGTGCATTGATACGCCGGTAGAGCCAGACCTGTTCAAGATAAGCACGTCAAGTTCGCCATTATTGAACTTGCGAATGCTCACCTTCTTGCCGGCCGGTCCGCGCTCGGTCTTCGGGCGCTGCGAAAGCGTTGCTGACTTTTGCGAGTAATCAAGCATGATGTCACGGCCAGTGACCTCAGCTACCGAGTATCCTGCCTTTTGTATTTCGTTGCGAATTGCGTCGATTGGCGAAATCGGAAGATCGCCAAGGTTTAATTGATTCAGGAAGCTCATAGCCTCATTGTATTTGGCGACAGTCTCCGGGTCCATTTGATTGAAGTCGATCATAATTCGATGCTTCGTTTCCTTATCGATCTTCACGGTAATGCGGCGAGTCCGCTCCAGATACCGCTTGAGCATATCGACAAAGGAAAGATCGACAATATCGCCGACCTTCAAACCTTCCGAATCCACAAAGTCAGAAAGAAACGCCTCGTTAGTTTTTGACAGCGCAATAACCGGGCGCTCGCCGGCTTTGATGGCTGCAATAGCGCGCTTTCCGGCCTCTTGCGACGTAATCGACAAAATCATCTGCCCAATGATGTTGTGCATGACTGATGAAAATGTCGTAGAAGAAGCCCCGCCTTCACCTACGCTTCCGTCTCTCTGACTACCGGCTCCCATCTCTGCGGCGATATCATCAGCAATTTCTGATCGCTCTTTCGCAAAAGCTCGATCAAAGTCAAAAACCGCGCGTAGCCCTTTGGTGAAATTACCGTAAGCAGCCTCGTCAACTGCAACCGGCTCCATATCGTAGTTGACGCCTTCGAAGGACCGCTCGCGGCGCAAATACTGGCCTGCGGCTGCAAGCATGTTCGACACGACTTGCTGTAGAGGAATGCCGCCGCGCTGAATAAGCTCCGGCAACTGCGACGGCTTATCAACGGCCTTGGCGATATCAGTTCGCGAAAACAACGTCATGACGCGCGGCGACTTGGCGTATGTGGCCGATGAATAGACGACTGCGCGCACCTTATCTGCCTGCCCAGGCAGACCGATTACCTCACGGAACAGCTCAGAGCGCGGCGGAGCCTTGTCCTTTTCCTCGAACATCGGCTCGCTTTCGCCAGCCGCTCCGCCTGCATTATGCGTCTCGTCCATAATGAGGAACGCTTTTGGCGCAATGCGACGAAGGAAATTGCGACGCGGCGTCTCCTGTCCTTTAACGCTATTCATCTGATCGTATGTCGTGAAAACAACATCCGGCTCAGAATCGCCATTGACGATTGCATTAAGGTTTGCGGTAGCCTTCTCTAAATTCTGCGCCTTAGAGAACGCACCATATCTTTCTGGAGGCTTTTCACCAATCTCGTTCGCTGCGTCGCGCTCCGCAACCCACGTCACAGCGTCATCATCAAGCGGAACACTAACGCCAGAATTGGTCATCGCCATATTGATCGGGCGACCAAGCTGCTTGTCCCAACCAATATCATGAAGATCGCGCCACATATCGCCGTAAAGATCGGGCTTTTCGGTCACAAAGACAGGGATTGCGCCGTTCTTTTTGGCGTAGGTGATAAAGGCGGCAACGCAGTTGTGCGTCACAATGAAATCATCGGTAACGTAAAGATGAGCAGGATCGTCAACCGTAACACATTGACATTCCTCACGCCCGACAAATTTGATGCTCTTGATGTAACGAGTAGGTGGATATTTGGCCCACTCTTTAACTCGCCCAGACTTACGGGAAAGCCTGAACGGCGAAACTCCTGATGGCATTCTTATAAATACGACATGGCAATCCTTATGAGTGGTTTTCTTAATCGACCTAGTTGCGGTCCCCCCAAGCGACCTAACTATAAACACAACATCGTCAGCCAGCGACGATGAAACAGAATAATAAACACTAGCTCCACTCTTATTAATGGTCCCGTCGGTATCCATTAGACCCTGGAGAACAGCCAATCGCACATTTGTAGAATTCCACTTATAAATCTCTGGCACAAACTTGTTATCTGCTACAACTCCAGCCAAGCCAATTGAGCGCATTTTGGCAGGAATCGCATCAGGTTGATTCCTGCGGCCAGTTCTAACTTCGCGAACTATATTTCTATGCGTATCTCGACCAGATTTACGCAACACAAATCCTACAGGAATTGCCGCCTCAACAAGATCGGCCATTTCTTGTTCGGCTACAACTATCTGCGTGTCTCCATTCTTCCTGATATGTCCATCTCCGAGGCACGCTCCAACAAGGTATGGATCAAGAGGAGTATCGCGATGTGGAATCGAAATAGGACTAACAAGCGGAACAGAATAAATGCGCGTGATGTTTTTTGCTATTTCACTCGTCGTCAGAATCTTATAGTCAGCATAAATGCTCCACGGAGTATGTTTTGCTGCATATCTTGAATTGCGTGTGCGAGTAGCCCACAGATGATCTGCCGACGCTCTTGTTTTGCTACCGTCGCTAAATTCAATCTCAAATACGTCAATTACGCCTTGCGGATGCAGATGCGTAACTTTAGTTGGGCGACCATTGAGAGCAATAACTTCATCTCCTATCCTAATATCCCCCATCAGAGTCCATCCGTTCGGAGTTAAAAGTTTAGCACTTAACGGCTGACTCCTTCCTTTCCCAATACCAGTTTGATCGCCAATGATAAATCCGTCGCCCTTCTCAATATTCCAGATACCCATTGCGATAGCGTCGATCTGCTCACCAGAAAAATATTTACCTAGTTCTTCCGGCTTACGATCAAGCGCCCGCGCAACATATTCGTCTATGTCTCCGACCTCTTGCTGAATGCGCCCAAACGCACTGTAAATCGCATCCTTCAAATTGGCTGGAACAAGCGTATTCAACGAATCGCCTTCGCGAGACGCCGGCTCGTAGGATGACTGTCCGTCCTGATTGCGTTCTACAGTCCGCTTTCCATTGGAATCAGCGCGAGTATCAGCTCGCTTACGCTGTCCGCTCTCCACGGTTGGCTTTCGTGGTTCAGCGCCCACGGAAGGCCCTCCTGTAGCAGATTCGCGTTGTCCGCTATCAGGCTTTGCGCCCACATCTTTGGGTTGCTGCGGCTTGGCTTCGACATTGGGCCGAGACTCGCTTGTTCCAGTTGATCCTCTGCCCACATCATCGTTTGTTGCGGGTTTGGATCGCGCTGAAGTAGCGTTTCCAGTCGGAGCGCCACCTTCTGTAGAAGCTGCTTGTGTGACGCCATTTAGTTTATCTCCTATTTCACTCCACGACTGAAGCAGCGTCGGCGGCGTTTTAGTTAGCGGATCACGCTTGCCCCATGGCTCGCCAGATGTATTCTTTCCATCGATAACCACAACGTCAACCGGCCACTGAGCGCCCTGTTTTGCATACAGCTTGCCGTCAACGGTAAACACGTCTGTCACATTATATTGTGTGAACAGCTTGTGATAGAAAGACCTCTTTGCGGGAGCGGTATATCCCTTGGCGCGCTCTTTCGGGTCCATGCCCTTGACGCCGCCGAGAATAAGCACGGCGCGGCCATCTGGAGCCATCGCCTTCAGCGCATTCAGCGCAATGGCATGGTCAATTTGATCTGTGCGGTAGCCGTCAATCTTCCACGACTTCTTTCTGCCGCCATCGGTCACCGTTCCAAATGGCGGATTGGCGATGACGGCCGCCATCTTTCCGACTTGCTGCTTGAACATCTCCGGCTTTGTGGCGTCATCCATAATCGGCGAGAAACCAAGATCGTCGAGCGCCTTGGCGCGCGTCGGATTGATCTCGGCAACTGTAGCGTTGTCTGGTTCAACGTCAATCAGTAGCATGCCGTTGCCGGCTGACGGCTCCAGAACATCAGCTCTCGGCTCAATACCGGCGAGGCGCGAGGCGACATAGGCAAGCGGGGCAGGGGTAGAATAGGCTTGCTCAGAAATGCTTGCCGACGTGCGCGCAGACAGGTTTGGCTGCTTATTGTAGAGCCGAACAAGCTGCTCAAATGTCGCTACTGACGACTCGCCAGCCTCACGATTGATTGCAACGATGTTACGGGCGCTTTGCACGACGGCGCGCTCGACAAGCTCATCGACAAATTTATTGAACGGGACACCTTCGGGCGCTTTAGCACCTACCTCATCAGCGAGCTTTCGCGCCTCCATAATATTGCGGAATGCCTTTTGATCACTATCGCCTTCAAGCATGCCGCGCACATGCGCGATGAATGCGGAGTCGCCTTTGGTTGAGTCTGGCGCTTGCGTGGTGTTGTTTGGCTCCGCAGCGGGCTTCTCATTCTTCGAAAGATTATTGGCGATAAGGTCTTCGATGATCGCCACATTCACTTCGTGCTGCTTAAGTGTTTGCCGCAATCCAATTAAGGCAATAGAAGCCTCACCAAGCCGCCTATCCTTAACTTGTGGGTCGTAACCAAGCTCCAGCGTCTTCTCGATGCGCTTCTTCATGCGCTCGACGGCCTCCTTAGCTTTCGGAAGCTGCGATTCGTATTCCTCCCGATAGCGGCGCTTGTTCAACTCACCGAGCGCGTTGCGCGAACCATCGATGTAATGATCATCAAACCGCTCGATTTTCTCCGAAGCCTCGGCCGGCTTCTTATCTTCCGTCGCCTTCGTGCCAGACTCACTCGCCGCAACCTCATCGGCCGTCTTGTATTCAGGATGCAAGTCGCGGTTTGTCGAAATTCCCATGCCGCCGCGAGATGGAACCATTCCGACCGGCTCTGTTTTTACAATGCCGTCTTCCTTGATACTGCGGACGCCGCGAGAGTCTTCCCAAAGGTCTTTGCCTTCGGCGTTCTGCCCGACAAGTTTACGACCCTTGGCGTCACTTACACCGCCATCCGATTCATCGGCAGGCTTTGAATCAGGAACAGCTTTTGCGCCATCGGAACTAGCCTCTGAGGAACCGTCGCGTTCTCCAACAGAAGTGCCTCGAACGCTTCCCTGTCCACCTGCGGCGTCTCCGGCTCCAGGCGATACAGCTCCAGCAGCGCTTCCCACCCCGTCATTAGAAACAGATGGTCTGCTGGCAGATACATCGGGTTGTTGCTCGACATTATCGCCACCCTTCGGAACGATCTGAAATTTGCGGTCTTTTGTATTTTTGACTTCATGGGTTTCAGCAAGCCATGTGTTCTGCCTCATGTAGGAGTTTGCAGCCGCCGCAGCTCCCCAAAAATTGTTTTTGATATGAGCTAGAACTTGCTTGCGCTTCTCGTCGCTCGGCTGATTGACGTTTTCTGTCGCCGCAGTCGGAGCCTCTTGCTTTGTTGGCTTCTGCGGCGCACTTGGCGCGGGCGCTTGCGTGGCATTAGCTGGAGCCTTGTTGATGGCCGCGAAAAGATTGTCTCTTTCTTCCTTGCGCAGATACGGCCACGGAGTATTAACGCGCTCGGGATCAACGCCGGCTTCCTTGGCGTATCCAATCTTGTCTGCGATCGTCAGATCATTCCAGAATTTGGTTGTTTCGCTGATTTTAGGTGTCGCTGTCTGCGCTTCTTCTTTCGTATCAGCGCTATAGATTCCTCCTACATTCAACTTACCCGGCTTAGCGTCGCGCGCTTGCGCCTTGATAGCGTCTCGGACCTTCGCGCCATGCGCGCGCACCTGATCCTCGCTCATGCCGGTAGCATCAGAAACAAACTTCACATAATCAGAGTCGCGCTTCGATGGCGTCTTTTGCGCAGCGATATATGCTGCCTTGTCGATATCGTTATCGAACGAAAGATCGAACTGCTTTGCGCCGAACGAATAGCGCGGCTTCGCGCCAGCAAGGTCTGCGCCAAGTGATTTAGGTTTCTCCGTTGACTTTTGAACCTTTGGTTCTTCCGCCTTTGTGGCATTGGCAAACTCAGGATCACCATTCGCAAATCGACGAAGATCATCCGGTGACTTAATTCTTCCAGTGTCGAAAAGCGGCTTAGCCGCCTTCAAAACCGGGTCATCAACGCCCGCGAACTTCGTCTTTCCATCCGAAAGCGCCTTAAAGAGACCGTCGTAGAGATTGCCGGTAATAGCTTTGCCAATTTCGCCACCAGCCCCAGACAAGCCGGTAGCTGACGGTTCCTTGACACCGCGCCTCGCAAGCTCATCATCGATACGCGCGATCTGTTGCCAAATCTTCGGAGCGATGTTCTCGGAAGCGCGGCGCGCTTGCGCAACAAGATCGGCGCGACGCTTGACAAGCAAGTCGTCTTCCTGATCTTCGAGCGCCGGCGGTCCGGGCTTCGGCTTCCGCGTGACCGTCTGTTGCGCCGCCTCAGAAAGCGATTCAGCCTGCGCAGGAGCGCCCGTTCTCGGCTGTGGCGCTTCAACACCACCCTGTTGAGCGTCCTGCGCAGTCGGCTCGACCGCCCCCATAGCTGCCGGCGAAGGTTCCTCGGATTGGGGAGGGGCTGCTACGGGAGCGGTCGATTGCGTCGGCGCATCGAGAAGCTCGACCGCGCCAGATGTGACATCTTGATTGGTGATGAGCATTTCCTGCCCATCATCCGTTTTGAACACGAAGTCGTCGGCGGTTTGCTCGACAACAGTTCCTTCAACCTCACCATCATCGTCTCGAACGACAATGCGCTTGCCGCCCAACTCAGCGAGAGAACCGCCGGCCGGCGATCCAGCGCGCAGCGCGCCTGTCAGACCGCCGCCCTGCGGCGTCGGAGGCGTCTCTGGACCACGCGGAGGAGGCTGCGGAGCTGGCGGAGCGCCGGTGTCATCAAGCGTCGTGACGCTACCATGAATATCGCCGTCGGCTGGCTGCACTACATCAGACGCAGGCGGCGCGCCTGCGTCTTCAGCCTGCGGAGGCATTCCAGCGGGCGCGGCGCTGCCGGCGGTATCGACGCGGTAATCAGGCGGAGCCTCCAACATGGGCTTCTGTGCGGCCTTGGCGTCAGCGACGAATTGATCGATCTTAGCGGTCGATGACGGCCCCTGACGCTGCATCGCGCCGCCGGCGGCGGCCGGCGCGCCGCCGCCCATAGCGCCAGCAATGAAGTCGCCGAAAGTCTGCTCGGCAACGTCAGTCTGCGCGCCGGTCGCCTGATTCAGGCCAGCGCGCTGCGTGACGCCTTCGGCCGCTTCCTGTGTTCCTTCTTCAAGTGCGCCGAGCGATCCACGACCAAGCACGCGACCGGGTAGGCCGCTGCGCTCCAAAATGCCGCTCGCAGGAGATACGAGCTTCGAAGTGGCCGCGCCACCAAGCGCAGACACAGGCAGCGTGAACAGAAACGCCATACGACCAGCGGCGCTCTTTGTGATCCGCAACGCCTGATCTGGCGTCTTTCCTTCCTTGATGGCCTCTTTATAGATAGGGAGCTGCTCGCGCTCTTGCGGCGACATGGCGTCAATCGTCTTGCGCGCATCGTCTGCGGCAGCACCGCCACCCTGCAATCCACCAATTGCAGCGCCAGCGATCGCCGACCCGCGCGAAGCAACGCCGCCAGCGACAACAGGAAGCATCTGCCCGAAGATATCGAGACCGAGATACGCATAACCGCGCAGCGACGGATTCTTGCCGAGCGTCCATGTGCCCGGCTTCAAAATATTCCCGCCAGGAGACGAATCAGCAATTGCCTGCTTTGTTTCAGGTGAGACACCTTCTTGAACGCCGGCTCCCCATTTATTGAAAGCCTCGGCGAGCGCATCGCCCATAGAGCGATATTCAGGAATGCCGGCGGCATGTCTTACTGCTTGCGAGACCTCGGCAGCGCCCTGAATCGTTGCGCCGGCACCCTTTGCTGCGCCGCCAACGACTTGCAGACCTACATCACCAATTTCGCTATTTTGCTGCGCTGCTTGCGGCGCATCCTGAGATGGCGCTACCGACGGATCGACAGGATAATATTGATCCGCCAAGCGCTTCGAGCGCGACAAAATATCCTGCAAATATTCGTCGGTCTGCGGTCCCCACTGACCCCTATCCGGCCCGCCGACATACGCCTTAATGGCGTCGTCAACAGATAGCCCTTGATCCATGTAGTTCTTGATCTTTTTAGCGGCGCTATCAATGGCTTGCGATGGAATGTAGGGGTTGATGCCGTCGCGCGCAACGTCGTCATCAGACATTGCGATGATGCCACGGCGACGCGATCCGACGCCTTGCGATCTCGCAAGAGGATTGAAGTTCGAATCCTTCTCGGCCATGCCGAGAAGGACATCGACCGGCACGCCGTATTTGTCGGCCGCACCCTCGAACATCGAGAGTCGCTTAGCGTCCGCTGATGGCTGCGATGGCGGCGCGACTGATGGCGATTCTGGCCTTCCGCTATTGGCAAACTCGATCGCCGCATTCAGGCGATCTTGAGCGTTTAATTTCGCGTATTCGCCTAAATCAGGGCCAGCCATTCCCGCCTCGCGTCCTGTCAGAATCGTCTGATCTTATAAACCCAAAGCGTCAGAAAATAAAATCTCACATCGCGCGAGAGATGCCGGGATTAAACGGCTTCACTGGCTGAGCACCCATATCACGCCGAAGCACGCGACCTGGATTAACCATACCGCCCTGCGGCGTTGATCCAGTAGCGGCGCTTTGCTGATTGGAGATACTGCGCCTTGTTTCGATCACCTTATCGGTAGCGAGGCGCAGCGCTTCACCTCCGCTTGGCGGAACAATCTTGCCATCCTTGCCTCTCGTTCCAAGAATAGGATTGCCATTCTCCATATCTGTCTTTAGGAGATTAAGTGCTTGGTTGGTAACTTCCTTTGGATCGAACCCATCGCGCTTCGCGCTTTCTTCTATAATTTTAAGCGCTGAATCCTGCTCTCGCTCATCCATTTTATAATGTGAGCGCATCCTGTCGAGAACGATATCGTTCGCGAGCTTGCTGGTTGACTTGTTGGTTTCCGCCTGTTCAGCAACCTTGCGATCGTAGGCGCTCTTAGCAAACTCATACGCCGTATGGGGCGAAAGCATTGACATGCTTTTAACGGAAGCGTCGCCCGCGTCCGTAATATCAGCTCCGCCGGTTTTGTTGCCGTCTGGACTGGTTGACGTGAAGCGCATTCCAACAGTCTTGCCATCCTTGTCCTTCACAGGCTCGGCGGCGCGCTTCCATCCCGTATCGAAAATATAATCCTTATTATTAAACGTTGAATTGATATTATTTATAGCCTTATCCCAATCGCCAACGGTAAGGGCTTGACTGATTCCGCCAACTGTTTTCACAGCGTCCTTAACTTCTTTCTTATCGGTCCATGCCGTAAAAGCATCAGCATTCGCTGTGTCTCCCTTAGACAGATAGAATTGCCTGACCTTTGGGACGTAAACAGAATTAAAGGCTTCATCGAAGTTGTTGTTATATTTTGCTGGATTCTCACTGAATGCCTTATTGGCCTCCGCTCCAGCGGACTTCTTGGCTTCCTTTTCCGCCTCAACGTCAGCAAGCCCACTCAAAATGGACCTACTCTGCGCAGCAATAACCGGCGTCTTAATAGCGCGGTCTTCAGCCGCCCATTGGCGATCCTGAGCGTCATTCGCCGCGTCGCGAGCGTCCTTGGACTCTGCTCGCTTGTTGGCGCTTTCAAGAATACCAAGCTGCCGCTCTTTAAACCTTTGTTCCTGATCCTGCTTATCCCACTGGCGAGCGACATTAGCGCCACTGGCAAGACCATTGATGAAAGCACCGATGCCTGCGCCGTATGAAGCCATGTCAAGTCCTCTTTCGCGAAAGTCGCTTGTCGTATTCAACGCATTCAGAAATCACAACCGTCACCAAACCAAGAATGACGACTGCGCATAGCTGAAGGATTCCAAAATCATCAACTCTCATGTCACAGCCCCCTTGGAATCGGAAACCTCGAACTCATGAAGTCCATGATGCCATCAGACCGCATGCCATTCTGTGGGCGCGTCACAACACGCTCGATCGACGGCAGGAATCCGGTGCGCTTTGCGATAGCTTGCCGCGCGTCCTTTGGCTTTTCGAATTGCTCAACGAATCCGGCCGTCGCCTCTGATCCGTCTTTATATTTGGTCCCGAGATACTTCTGCGTTTCGCGTTCACCAAGCGCATAATCAATCTGGCCCTTCCAGTTCGTTTTCCAATCTGGAACGGCTTTCTCCATTGCCGACAGTCGGCCCTTGTGATGCTGGAACAGCCCGCCAGATGGTGCGCCAAGATCGTTTGGATTATATGCAGCGGGATTGAATCCGCTTTCGCCTTGCATGTTCGTAATCATGCCAAGCGCGTGCTCGTGACTAACGCCCCTTGAAACGATGTAGTCATACATCTCTTTCGCTGCGTTCGGATTCGACACGGCACGCGACGTAATTGCTGGCCCTGGCGTTGTCGGCGCGATGACTCCGCGTGGCGTCATCGGCGTTGCTGATGCTTGAGTCGTTGCAGAAGGAATAGCCGCCGGCGTCGTCGGTCCTGGCGTAGCCACCGGAGTCGTCGCAGGGTTGGAGATAGAACGCCCACTCAAGAGCTTGTCTATCTCGGCCTGCCTGTCGATCTGACGCGCGGCGCTGTAACCACCGAACGCGCCTTCCATGAAGGCTCCAATTCCACCGCCGGTGCTCACGCCGCAACCCCATCAAAACGAGCGAACTCTCCATAAAATTCAATTGCCGCCTTCTTGTATGCTAATGCGGCCTCGGCCTTGGTAATGAAATATCCCAAGTGCCTGTAAGAGCCATCTACCTGGATTCTTGCGTGCCACTTTTTTGTTTGGCGAAACCAGTAAACGCCTTTGATTCCAGAAGTGTTGTTGCGCTGCGCCATCCTATTTGCACCGTTTTGAGAATGGGATGCCTCGCGTAAGTTAATCCAACGATTGTCTGATCCATCTAAGTTGTAATGGTCAACTATTCGATTTGGCCACTCACCAATCATGTATATCCATGCAATACGCTGCGCTAAATAATAGCGATAATCTATGCAAATATGGATATAACCATCATTTCTCAATGATCCAGCACAACGCCCGCAAAATCGCGCATTCCAAGCCTTACATGCTCGATCACTCTTAAAATGCTCGCAAGGGCGGAGCTTCCATATGAACGCGCCTGTCTCAACATTATAGTCAAGACATTCGCGAACATAGGCCGCTGTCAATTCTATTCTGCTCATATCAGGCGGCCTTTTTCATGATGCTACGTGGTTGCAGACGACGCGCGGCTTTCTTGCCGCTATCGAGAGATTCGACCTTCTCGGCAAGCTCCTTCACCGCACCCATCGTGATGCCAATTGCGCTGATCGCATCAATTGATTTACCATCACCAAGCCCGGTTGCCGCATTCCAATCTTGCGCCATCGGCCCCACATGAACCTCGCGATCCGGTCCTTCGCCTTCCTTGTAGCGCCAAGATTCAATCGGTATTTTCTTGATCGCGTCGAGAACTCCGCGAGCTTCTTTGCGGTCCTCTTTAGCATCACGATCGCTCTTGTAGATGCCGAAACCAAGCCCAACTGCGCTGCCAAGACCGCCGAGAAGCGCGTTTTGATTAGCAGCGTTCGTCTGATTTTGCTGGTTAATAAGACCAACCTGACTGTTGTAGATGTTGCCCCATTGCTGACCGGCCTGACCATAGAGACCGCCAGCACCCTGGTAGCCAGTGTTCATGATATTTTGGTTTGCGAGCCAGCTGTTCTGCGCGCCGAGCGCGTTGCCGGCGGCGCTCGATCCAGCCCCAACGCCAGCGCCGAGCGCCGAGAGCGACTGGCTCGGAAGGTTAGCGCCGATATTGAGCGCGTCGCCCTGCAACCCCATAGCCTGCGTGCGGAGCGTGCTGCGAGCGTTATTGGCCGCTCCAGCGGCCCCTAGCGCGGTCTGCGTCGCCTGAGCGCGGTCGATGCCATGATATGCCCCCGACGCCGGATTGATGCCCCTGGCGGCCATGCTGCGGTCTGTGGCGGCCTTCTGGATCGCCGCATTGCTGAGCACGTCGGCGCGGGCTTCTTCCGCAGCCTTCGCCTGCGACGCGGCGCTGTCCCAATTATTGGCCTTGTCGATATATTTGTCTTGGAGCGGCTGGAAAACGCTCTTGTAGCGCGCGCGATCTTCGCTCGCCCACTGGCTCGCCTGAGTCATCGAATCAAGCTGCGCCTGCGTCACCTTGCCGGTCAGTTCATCGATGCCGGCTTGACGCTCATTCCCGACGGCGAATTGCTCTTTGGCGAAATTGAGCCAATCCTGCCCGAGTGCGGTTTGCTGCTGAGCGGCCTGCGCCTGCTGCATCGCCGAGAACATAGCGAACGGGTCGCTTGAAGCTGAGGAACTACCGCCGAAAAGTGACATATCAGAATCCTCTGAGCTTCGTCTGATTTTTACCTTACATCATCAGAAATTCTACGACAACGCTACAGCGCCGAGAGGATAGCCACGAGCACGCGCCTGAGAGCCGCCACGTCAGCCACCAAAGCATCGTGCTCCGCCGCTGTTGGGTTGGCTCCAGCCGCATTCGCCGCCGTGATTTCTGGAACTAAAATCCGCCTGATCGCATCGAAGTCAGACCGCAAGAGCGCCCGGCGCGCGCCGTTCGCGCGCTCCCCGGTCAGCCTTTCCAGCTTCTCAATGGCAAGGCCAATTCTACGCTCTGCTGCGGTCGTCACTTGATCTCACCCTGCATAAGTTCGCTCGGCGACATGGCCAGATAAATTGCGTCGATCTGCCTTTGTCCCTCGATCTGTATTTCCCATTTGCGCGCCAAGAATCCAGACGGCAAGCGAGCAACTTGATTGAAGTCTGTCAATGTTCGTTTCAGCGCACTGTCTGAATAGACCTTGCACTGAAATGGCGTAACGGAACCAGGAGACGACGCTTCGCTACCAACTACCGTAGATGAGAATGCGGCGTTAACGAGCGTTGCATCCTCGACCATAACAAACGGCGGCGAAGAACTATCCAGTCCATCATCAAGAACCTCGCCATCAACCCGGATAGCGCCGTAATTTGAATCTGCTGGCAACATGAACGGTTTAGATTTCCATGTCATGGACATGAATTGCTGGCGATCGGAATCCCATTCCTGCGCCATATGGTCATCGTTAAGCACGTATAGCTTACCAGCTCCAATCTCAAAGAACATGAAATCATATTTCAAATCAGTTCGACTTAAAAATGGCTGCTCGCCGGTAAGGTCGATAATAAGCGTTCCTTCTTGGGTTTCACCAGACGTATCCTCGTATGAATACGAAGCAATATATCGTCCATCGTATTGCGCAGAAACCCACGTCTCCGGCGACATTTCGCGCCACTGGTCGATCGTCCAAAGATTACGCGAGACCATTTGCGCGCCACCTGAGCCTATCACGGCAAGGCCATTTGGCGACGGATACGCAACCGAATAGCCAAGATCAACAATCCCATACTTATTGATGCACGGTAGGTTGAACTCCAAGCGCTCAAGCGTCATCGAGTCAGGAGATATTCCTGTGCAAACATATGGCTGACCTTCGGTCATGATGGCGATTGATGAGCCGAATGCGCCAAGGCCGACGATATCAAAATCGACAGTCTGGACATACTTCTCGGGCCAAGCATGAGGAATCCACGGCTCGGTAAGATATAGCTTCTTGCCGACAAACCCGGCCAGCATGCCATTGGGTAGCGCGATGATGCCGCTTAGATCGTCCGGCGGCGGATTATAATCAGTCGATGGAATCACCTCCTGAATTGGGTTGTCTGCTAGGACATCCTCCCAACTCGGCGTCGGAACCGGTAGCGCCTGTTCGTTGATTAAGAAAAGCTCGGTAACCCCAAGCGCGCTTGTTTGTGAGCGATAAATACGAATGCGATTGTAGTTGCGATCTGTCGGCGGATCGACGAAATTGCTCAACGTAATATTTAGTGTTGGATCGGTAAGAACTTCATCGCTAACCGGGGACGGCTCAGATTCCTCGTCATATGCAGTTACATAAGTGTAGACATATATGACTGAATATTGTGTTTGCGGATTTGGTTCTTCGCCAATGGATAGTTTGAACGTCCCGCCGGTAGGCGTGCCACTGATGGTTAAATCCTGCTCGTCATTGGCGGAGATTGTTCCTGGCGTCGTGTGGGCAACTGAAACATCAGGACTCGTCCCGCCAGTGAGCGCGTTCGCGCCTTTGGTGAGCTTGGCGACATATCGCAGTGCGAGATCGTTCGTAAATTCGATGTTGATCGGCGTGCCTGGCAGCGGCCCGCCAGTGCAGACGACATTGCCGGAACCGATGCTAGATAGCGATTCAAGCGCTGTTTGAACTTCTCCAGCGGTGGCGTCGAAATCAAGATTCCCAGTCGTCTGTATCGCTGTCGCTACAAGTTGGTCGACAGGCGCGGCGACTTTAAGCGGATAAACCGTTGAAGTGTCCACTACGATCTTGGGAACGCCGTCGCCGGTCATATAAAGGCGATCCTCGGCGATAGGGGCCGGAACTACATCGACAACTACGTTCCATTCAAGCCATGTCGCGCCACGCTTGTAAAACATCACATCGCCATCGGCGAGAGCGCGATAGTCATTCGGATAGCGCAATGGAATAATTGAGCCATCTTGCAGCTTGCAATTGCTCGCGATCTGCGCGGCCCCATTAGGAAGCAGGCGCGGCGTTATTTTCGGAATTTCTCCAGCAAAGCCCATAAGTGATATCATGATCGGTCCTCAGAACTGAATTGTCGTCGAACCGACGAATCCGGATTTTGCTGTATCATATGCTGGCGTATAGAGATTATATTTTGTTGTCACATTTGATGCGGCCGTATCAGCGGCGCTCTGAGCGCTGTTTTTTGCAGTTAATGAGTTGTCCTTAGCTGTCTGCGCGTCGTTTTTTGCGGTAGTTGCTCTATTAACCCAATCCTGATCCGCGTTTTTTTGATCGTTCCATGTATTATAATTACTCAAATCAGACATAGCAGCAGCATAATACGCTGGATTTTTTGTCAAATAATAAGCCGCAAGATTATTATTATAACTATTCCAATAGTTATTTGTATTAGTTGTCGATGTATTTAGAGCCGCATTTGCGTTGTTCAGATCGGTAGTTGCCGCATCGTATGCCGCCACAGCATTATTGTAAGCAGTTGTTGCTGATGATAAAGCTGAATCTGCTGAAGCTTTGGTGGATAGCGCATCTTCATAATCGTTGAGCTTGCTTTGCGCATCAGCAACAAGCGCAACTAGTGCGTTGTCAGCTTTAATCTCGCATCGCGCAAAATTAGCCGTAGTCAGTTTCGCATTGATGGGATTCGACATCTTCAGTTTGAAGAACAGCGAGCGATCAGATACCGCATGAACAGTTACATTGACTGATTTTGTAACTTCACTAGGCGCATAATGTAGCGTCCCTAGCGCTTGTGAAAAATCACTACCAGACTTCGCCGATTCATTGACCGTCTGATAACTAACATACACGTCTTCAGCGCTCTCTTGCGTGAGGTTGACGACGAATGTAGCTGTTCTGCTCATGCCGATAGCACCACTATGTTTTCAACCACGACAGAAGGCTCAGAATCAACCGCCACCTCAGACAACTCACACAGTCCGGTATCGCGACGTATCGAGCAAGAGACTGTGGATGATAAAACAAGCTTAAATTGTTCAGCAGAACTGCCTGGAATATCGTCTCTCACAGGAACAATTATCTGCTTAACCGTCTCTCCTGGCGCAAATATTAGTGTTCCAGATACAGAAGTGTAATCGCCTGGCTCGGTAGCCGAATCGTCAATAGTCGCATAGTCGACTTGCACGGCAACATCGCTTGGCCGCGATAATGGAACACGAAAGACCGCCGACCTTGCCATATCAAGCCTCTGTATACCAAGTCAAAACGATAAGACCTTGCGCGCCGTTGCCGCCAGTAGAGCCGCCAGACCCTCCAGCGCCGCCGCCGCCGCCATATAAACCGCCATCTCCGCCAGTTGACGCGACATTATCTAAAGCGCGCGATCCTCCGCCTCCGCCGCATCCATGCGACGCATCGTATTCTGCCCCAGGGGAGCCATCGGTAGGTGTTGCTAGATCACCACCAACCCCGCCGAAACCAGCATCGCCATTACCGCCTTGAACACTCGAAGAATCGAACGCAGCGTCACCGCCATCTCCATATGGGCCTCCAGCTCCGCCGCCGCCGCCGTAATAAGCTTCGCCACCACTGTATTTAACATCGCCGATACCAGACGCAGCGTCTCCACCTAGACGTTTAAATAATCCACCTTCGCCACCCTTTGCTCCGCAAAATGAAGACCCATAGTCAGAACCACCAAACCATGTATCTCCACCGCCATTCTTAGATGAACCGTTAGTTCCTGCGCCTCCGGCGCCAATGCCGTAGTTTACGGAGCTAGATGGTGTTAATGTGACGTTATTCTTTTTAGAATACCCACCACCTCCACCACCATATGCAAGTTGGGTTCCACCTCCAGCTCCGCCACCAATGCATTCGATGGTGTTATTTGCACTGTTCCACGTCGCATCAACCGACCAAGATGATCTAGACACAAGGAAGACGCGATTCAGCGTGAGCGATGAGAAGCTCGCCATCATCAGCGGATTGAACATTCCGGGGAGCATTACGCAACCGCCTTTGATAGCGAATATTCAATCATCGTCGACGTGATGACCTTGTAGTGCATCAGGTCGGTTGAGTTTCCCGCAGTCGAAAGTGGCGTCGCCGAGCCTCCACCCGCCTTCTTCCAGTTGCTTCCGAGCGTCCATGTGCGACCGCCGGTCGCGTCCTGTACGATGCGGATCGTGCCCGCTTGTCCAACCTTCGCGTTTGTTGGGTTCGCTAAAGTGAAGTTGCCAGTCTGCGTCGTGCCGAGAATGAAATTGCTTCCGAGCGCGAAGTTCGGTGTATATGTCGTCGTCGATATCGTGACGGTCTTTTCTTCAGCATCCGCCCATACGGCGGCAGGCGTTAGTAGTTTACTCGCCGTGTTAGCGATGAACTCGCCCGACGCCGTGAAGGCGGCAGTTGCCATCTTGGCGAAGGTGATGACGCTATTGGCAATCGAAGTAGCAACCTCTCCCTCAGAAGTCGTCACGTCGCCAGTGAGATTCGGCATACGTGCGTCTGGAAGAATGCCGGTCGAAAGATTGGCCGCAGATGCTGATGTAGCGACGGTAGCGAGTCCCAATAGTGTCCGCACCTGTGATGCAGTCAAGGCAAGCGGAGTCGCCGGTGATCCGGTGTTATTGCCAATGATGCTGTTCGCCGCAAGGTTCGCCATCTTGGCGAGACTGACGGCGGCATTGGCTATGGTTGTCGCCACCGCTCTTTCTGAAGTTGTCACATCGCCGGTGAGCGCCGGCATACGTCCAGCCGGAAGCGTGCCCGTCGATAAATCGGCGGCTGATGCCGACGCCGCGACTGCGGCCAGTCCAAGATTCGTTCGCGCTGTTGATGCGCTGGCAAGATCGGAAAGATTGCTCGCCTTCTGCGCCGCGCCGGTGATGCGTGAGTCGTCGCCAGCCGCCAACGTGCCGGCCGTGGTTCCGGTGTTCTTTACCGCCGCGTCGCCGAGACCTGATACGTCGGAGGCAGCGCCGGTTGATGCAACCGCAACAAGTCCTAAATTGCTACGCGCTGTAGTGGCGCTGGTTATTTCAGAAAGATTGTTGGCCCCAACCATATCGCCGGCACCAAGGCCGTCTGCGCCCTTCTGAGCAATCTTGGTGAACTTGCTCGCGTCGAACGCCCCACCAGATGTGTGCGGCGTGTGGCAAACAAATGTCTCACCGTTATTGGTGACAACGTCGGCGGGAGCAACATTCGTGTAATCTGTCGCCGGAGCCCATGCGGCAACCGGACCCCACGCAGCGGGTCCAACATCTCCTTCTGGTCCAGGGTCGCCTTGATCGCCCTGATACCCCTGATCCCCCTGTAATCCAGTTGGTCCAGAAGGTAGAACAAGATTCAAAACCTGATTAGGAGCGTCGCCGGTGATTTCCGCCTCTGCAAGCGATCCTGGCGCGCCTGTCTCAACGGTCCCTATCGACAGTTCATTCCAAATAGATTCAAACGCCGCCGATGGCGAGGCGCTGCCAACACTCAACCTTAGCGTATCGATCTTTACCTGACCGTTGCTCGTCGTAATCTCGATACGAATTTCATATCGAGAACCTTCTCTGCCTTCGCTGACCTTGAATAGAACCTTATTGTCGTCGAGCAGCTCATCGGCTGAAATCACAAGGTCTGGCGTTGTCGCGTCGCTATGTGTCACAACAGCAGATGAAATGGTTTCATCGACCGCCAGCCACCTCGAATAGTCCACAAGATAGGCGACTTCCTCCAACGCACTCTGCTTGACGCGACCGATATCATCGCCTCCAACTTCGGAGGCCCACATATATTGGTCGCTATTGCGATTTACAGCGAGAGGCATTGTTCCGCCCTATCAAAGAAACGACGAGCGCGTTCTTACTCGCGCTCTTTGCTGACCACGCATGTTCTGATTAAACTTCGCGTCGCAGATTGCCTTAAACATCGCCTCTTTCGCAACGCCGAGATTTGGATTCGTGTATGGCTGACCAGGGGTCAGAAGCAAGCCAGCTAGTGCGCCATCAGCAATGTCCTGCGCATAGTTTTCAAACAAAAAATCATCACAGTCCTCGGCCGTGTGCGACGGCGTAAGGAACATGCTGATGCGCAGCGTTCCTGTCGCGAGTGGGACAATGATGATTTTGTCGTGGCTGATTTGCGAAATATATTCAGGCGGAGACGTGCCGGGAGTGTCGCCTTCCTGTGGAAGATCGTTAGGTTCAATCTCTTTGAACGGAACGCGCTTCAGCTTATTTCCCCATCGCTCCGCATCAGTTAGCTTAAACCAAGCCTCTTCGATTTCGAAAAGAGAAGACTGAGCAGGAACAGGAACAATCTCGTATTCATCTCCTACAACGTCTATTTCCTCCAAGCGCCGCCATGAGCGCGTTCTCTCGCAAAACTCAATTGCAGCGTTGCGCAACGCCTGGATTGCAAGCGGCTCTGGTACAGACGGCGCTGACGGGAGCACATAGGAGAGGAAGTCAGTGAACGGCGTCACGCTGCATTCTCCTGTTCCGTAGACGGCTTGACGTTGGGATTCTTCATCCCGTCATTGGTGAGCATGACGCCGATAGAGCCTGCGAATTGCTGAAAATATGCCGCCGCCTTCTGTCCGCTTCCGGCATATTCAGCATCCTTGGAAAATGCTCGATACGCCACGTAATCGACTATGGCGTTTGTATAGATATCCGATCCGCTGATATTCACATCGTAGCTATTGATATCGTCCTCATTGGACGCTGGAATTGGAATGCCTGACGGAACTTGCGAAACGACGACCTCGACGATTCCGGTTCCATCGTTTGGCGGGTAGACCCAAAAAATGTTCTTTTCTTTTGCGTCGAACGCAGCATTTCGAACGATCTTAGCCGCCTGAGTCAGTGACGTGTCGTGCCAATAAATATTTGATGCGTCCAACATTTCCATATCGACAGTGCGAACCGCCTGCGCGCCGAGACGTGGAGATTCGCCTGTCGTCTTTAGGTTGCGCGTGATCTTCAGGAAATGAGGATATGTCGCCGGAATCGCTTGCCGCGTTCCGACAGCCAGCGCCAGAACAATCGATGTTGAAAAGGCGGTTGGCTTTAGAGCGACAATCTCGCGAAGCGCGTCATTAAACCAGAGTCGCAATTCAGGAAGCGTCCATCGAACGCTTTCTTCGTCCTGAAGGACGATACGAACTCTTTCAAGAACACCCTTTGCTGCGATTGGCATTATTCACCCCGAACAACCTTCGGCCGAAATTTCGACTTGCTCAGACTAACAGCGCGCAGCACTACGGCACCCTGCACATCTTTCTGCATTGGACTAGGCATGCCATTGGGGGGTAGCGGCGCTGGCGCGGGCTGCGCTTCAACCACCCTCGGCTGGACCTTGTAGATTCGAAACGTGCTGACGTTCAGAAACCAATCGATATGGTCCAGGTTCACAACCTCGGCGACGTGATCGCCAGATTCGTTCGGCATGAAGTGATACACGGTTCCGTCCATCATCTTCGGATGCGAACCATTGGGCCGCTTGATTGTGTGCTCGATGATCATCTTGTCCTCACATAAAATAGGCGTGGCACATGTAGCGCCACGCCATAATCATGCAGACGATTACTCGCCAGCGTTCATGCGATACCAGACGCCAAGATGGATGATCTTGCCGGCTCCGACTTCGATATCGGTTCCAACTTCAAGACCGATTGAACGATCGGATTCGCTTGCCGCGATCTTCAAGCCGGTAACAAGCGCGCCGCGCACAATGCTGGTTTCGCCAGTGTCGATTGACGCGGCGCTGAACAGTTCAGTGCCGAGCACTCGCACACTAACATCGTCGCCAATTTCGCCAGCAAGAATGCCGGCCGTGAGCGTGATGTTTCCAACGTCAGCCTCGCACCACGCATACCAATCAACGATCTCGCAGCGCGCCGGAAGAATGCCGATGTCAACGATATCGTCAGCGTCAAGCCGCTCGCCGACAACCGAATACCAGAAGTCGGCAAACATAATCTCGCCAGAGCAATGCGGCATGGGAGTCGGACGACGATGTGAAAGCTTCGTCCATTCAGAAAGTTTGGTAGCCATTTTCGTGCCTCTCTATGAGAGCGAGAAGAATGATGCGCGCCGCTTAGAGCGGCGCGCTCGCGGTATCGATGGCGATTACGCCGAAGTCCTTGGAGTTGAACCGCGTCTTCTTCACACCGATGATGGTGCCGGAGCCGAAAATCGGCTCGTTTTTGAAGTCGATCAGCTCCTCCTCCCAGGGGAAGGTGAGGCCGCCAGCCATTCCGAAGGCGACGACGCCTGCCTGCTTGCCAAGGAACAGCGCGCGCGCCGCCTCAACCGCGCCAGCGCCGTAATCGTTGAAGCGGATGACGCTTTCGTGCGAGTGCAGGATGACGTTGTTGATCATCCCCAAGCCTCCCTTGAAGATCGGGTTGTCGCGACCCTCGGCCGAAGCAGCCGCCTTCTGGATTTCGAGCCAACCAGCCGAGTCAGAAACACGCAGATCGCGCTCCTGATGCGGCGTCATGACCAGAACATAACGACCCTCGCCAGATGTCATAACCGGGCACATATTGGCCGTGCTCGGGTCGAGGGAGCGCATCATGCGCGCCTCGGCGACGATGTTCTCGATGTTGTTCCGCGTCAGCTTGTCGCCGGTGTCAACGTCCGACTTCTGCGTGGCGTTGCCGCCGTAGAATAGATGGCCGGTATCGGGAGCCGTGATCGCGTTGCCAGCGTGACCAGTCCAACTCGTCGGCTCAAGGAAGTCCTCGTTGATGCCGCGCGCGCCGGAGAGGTAGATGAAAAACAGCTCGTCCATATACTGCTTCCAGTAATCGGACAGGCGTGCCAGCGCGACCTCGCGAAGATTGTGCAGCGTGCGCTTGCGAGTCATTTTGCCGCCGGCCGACACGCTCTTGCGGGTCTGGTCGATGTAGACCTCATCGGTGAAGAAGCGCAGATTTTCCTCATTGCCGAGCAGGCGATCGTCGCCGACGGTCGGCCGGCCGCGCAGCGTCACGGAAAGGTCGAACGAAACCTTGTCGCCCGCGTCGCCTTCCAGGTCGCTCTTGCGCTGAATGATGGAATTTTCGTCCTCGCCGATGAACTTACGGGCGAAATAGGACTTCTTCTGAACCTCGGTAACGAGCTTGGCAGACCAGCGCTTTACGGCTTTGGCGTCTGACGTGGTGATGACGGTGCGAGTCATGGTCGCAATTCTCCTGATGGTGAAAAATCACAGCATCAGGCACGTGCAGCGCCGTCAGACTTGGATATGCTTAGCCTCGGACACGTGCAGCGTCGTCACTATCGGAATCAGTAATATCTGATTGCTACCTAGCCCGCAAGTGGAGGGAATATCGATTTTTCGCGCGCCTTGCTCAAAGCTACATCTACGGCGCGGATGGCCTCAACCGACTTGCTGGATGGCTTGTCGATCGCGATACGAGCCTTCACCCCTTTTTTCACCTTAAGGGTAAAAGACACGTCGCCCACGACAACCTTATCGCCGACAGCAAGATCAATGATAAACATCCGCGCTATCTCTCTACCAGTTTGTGCAAAACCGCCGCGCGACGAGTTCAGTTGCAGCGGTTAGAATGCACGACGCATTTCGCGACAGAGCACCCTGAAAGCGTCGCAGCGCCGACAAGGACCGCCAGCATGGACGCGACGAAGATCAGCGCGCGCATTTTTATAGCCCATCCAATGTTTTTCGAAGATCGTGCAGGGCCGCGTTTGCATCGTTTATGTTTCTGGGCAGATCAACAAGCGCCCACGCGCATTCAACGCGGCACCAGCGGCGACTAGACGAGAAGATAACAAATTCTCTGCCCGCAAGCGTTCGCCTCTCACCAGCCACCGGATGAAGCCACTGGTGAGATCTGAGCTGCGCGCCGAATCCTCCAATCCATGTGTAGAGCCGTCCAGAGAGCCAATAGAAATGACTGTCATGATAAGGCGACTTCATTCCATTGCCGTTGCCGAAGATGATATGGTCAATTTCAAACATTGCTGACCCTCATAGTGTTGCGCGCATCATTCGCCTATCCAACGCATAAACGCATCGATGATGTGCAGCGCGATGAAGATCAGCGCGATGTATAGAAACAGTTCCATCGCGCCGCCCTCCCTGGGTTTAATTAGCTTCGAGATACGCCTGCTGCTGCGACGCCGACAGCTTGGCGAACGCCTTCTCGAACTTAACTGGGTTCGATTCGGCCAAGCGGTCGAGCGCGGCGAACTCGCCGCCGTCTGCGGACTCAATCTCCGCTGAAGGCACATTGGCGAGCGTAGGAGGGGCCTGGACGCGGCGAGGCTGTTTCCCGGCCTCCTTCGTCGTCCCTGACTTCTGCGGCGCTTCCTTGCCGCCCGTCAGCGCGGCGATGTCGCTCGTGAAAATCCGATGCGCCTTATCGAGCATCTGCCGATCCGAAAGGTTCTGATTGTTGGCGTCGGCCGTGACCTTACGAACAACGGAATCAAACGCGAGCTTCATGCTCTCGGATGCAGTAATCGCCTTTCCGGGTCCGTTCATGAAGCGGCCGACTTCCGCAAACCATGCGTTGTCGCGGGCCTGCGCCGTCATCTCCTCGGCCAGCTCGTTCTTGCGCATCTGCCATTCGATCTCGCCGCGATTCTTGGCGATCTCCTTCAGGCCGCTCGCAAGTTCGCCGGAAGTGATATCTCCCTCGTCAAACCTCGTCTGTAGATCGGCTTCCTTGTCGTCGAGCACGGCGAGCGCCGCCTTCGCTTGATCGACTGGCGCGGCCCGCAGCGGAGCGTCTACGACCGTAGGGCCTTCTCCACCGTCGTCATCGCCGGCTCCCGCATCATCGCCAGAACCGTTTCCGTCGTCGCCAGCGTCGGCGTTGGCGCTTGCATCAGTATTTTCTGACGAAGCAGACGCAGGCTTTCCGTCCTGTGCGCTCTCTGCATCATCATCATCGCCAGCTTCGATGTCCCCATCATCGCCTTCGTCCGCACCATCGTCATCTCCTTCAAGAGCGGCGCGTTCCTCGTCCGACAGTATCGGCTCGAACTTGTCGTCATCTTTTTCATCGGCCATTGATATTCTCCTTCTCCTGTAGTTCTTCGATCAATAGAAATCCAGCCGACGCATAAACGATGATGCCCAACATCTCCGCTTTCGCCGCCTCGAACTCATTTCGAGAAGCCATCGATGTGGCTTCCTGCGCTTTCTTGCACACCTGGTAGGTGTGGCCGCCGAGCCCGACCATGCGGGCAATTTCCATGATCGGCTGCTCAAGGAACGGCTTGTTGTTCGCGTGCCGCTCGCGGCCCTTGCCGCTGGCGGATTGCGAGAAGGCCGACCCAAGCACGCGCCGGAGCGGCCCATAGAGATCGCCGTCTAAAGGCTCGCCGTCGTGGATGAGCTTGTGGGGCGTCATCAAACGCGCTCCGGCCAAGCCCAATAACGGCCAAGGCAATCATCCTTGTGTGAGACACTACCCTCGTCATAGACGCCGCCCCAATGCAGCACCTTTAGGTTTACATAAGGACCGTCAAAGCATTGCGTGACGATCGCCGGATAAGGTCCGATGCCCTGTCCATTGAAATGCTTCGATGTATCTTCCGTGTAGAAGTGGACGATGCGTCCAACGCTCGGTTTCTGGATCATTTGCTATGCTCCGCCTTCTGCTCGTTTCTTTTGGCTCGCCGTATCAACGATGGAATGCTTGAATTTTCCTCTAATGTTTTGTCCAAAGAATTTTCCTTGGCTTTCCGACTTGTCGAAGTCGTCGTAGAGCGCCTGCGTCGTTTCGAAATAGACATAGTGCTTTCCGTTCTTGAACTTCACATGCAGCGCCTGCGCCGCATTGTCGTAGCCGATTGACTCAATGAGCGACGACTTGATCGATTTAAGAATCATGTTTCATCCTACAGTGAATGCCAGACCAACCTGACGATGCGCACCGCAAATACAGAGGCGCAAATCACCACGCCCCACATAATTGCGCGTCTCACAAGATCGTATTGGTCTGGCGGGAACATCATTCGACAAATTATCCGTAGTTGGCCGCAGCGAGCGTCGCGAGAACAACGGCCTTGCCGTTGATCGAGGCACAGACCTTGAACGCAGTCTTTGCGGAGTCGGTGATCTCCAGAATGAAGATACCCGTCTTGAGCGTCTGCACGCGGATGGCCTTTTTGGCAGAGTAAATCTGAAGCACCGTTCCAGACGCCGATTTATTAGTGACGGTTCCCGACGCAGACGTGGCGGTAAGACCCTGGCCATCCGCATCATCGGAAAGCCAAACGTCCAGGTGATGCACCTTCGCAACAGCGTCGCCGTTTTCATCGGTCACAGTGATCGTGACTTCAGACACGTTCGCAGCCGCGTCGGCCGCAACGCCGGTGACGTTGCGCGCCTCGCCGCCGGGTCCGCTCATCGCAGCGCCTTCAGCAACCAGACCGTCGGTCGTGATGCCGCGAACAGCGCCAAGATTGTTCTCGTCCATATCGACCATGACGCCCAACAGCGGAACGGGCGATGAGTTGACCTCGATCGTCCAGCCGGGAGGGGCCGAAACGAGCTGGTTGTTTTCCGGTAGAGCCGACATATCAAATCACTCCCATGGGTTGAGCAGTCGGCGCTGAACCTTCTGCTGCTTGCTGTGCGGCTTGCTGCTCTTGCATAGCCGCTTCTTCTTGCAGCGCTTGCTGCTCGAACTCTTGCGTTTGCATCTGTCTGGCTTCTTCAAACGCCTCATCATCCTCATGCTCTGTGCGGCTCTTGAATCCAGCTTCATGCAGCACGCCATCTGCTACTGGAACCGCAGGCGGAGCGGACAACATGGCGATAGCTGTTTCGAGCGCAGCCTTTTGCGCGGCGACATTTTGGTTCGCGATCTCGGCGAGGATTTTGCGCGCGGCGTTCTTGGCGTCGCCGTCCGCCTTTGCTGCCTGCGCGCCCTTTAGAGCCGCGCTGGCTTGCTTTTCGGCGATCTCGGCCCGCTGTAGCGCCTTGGCCATTTCGGCCTGCTCCTGGGCCTCCTGCGCCTTGGCGATCTCCTGCGGCGTCGGCTCCTCTGCATCCGGGTCTCGCATGCCAGTTTGTTGCCGGATGCGGTTCACGATCTCGTCGCGGTTTGGAATATCCATTCCTTCGACAAGCAGATCGAGCATGATGATAGCCATCTGCGGCGCGACAGGCGCGAGCTGCTGCAACAACTGCAACAGCTCCTCGCTCTGCGCTTGCCGCACGGATGCGCGCCAGTCGTCTTCCGATATGACGTAATCCGCCTTGGTGCGAATGATATCGTTCTCTGGAAGTCCGTCATTGACCGTGATGTATTCCGGCGTGCCGCGCATATTGGTTATGCGAAAGCTTTTTTCCTCAGTGAAAAACTGCTCGATGAGAGACAGCTTCTTTTCGCCATGGACCTGCTTCGCGTAGCGCAAATTGTCGAACACATTGGCGAGCGCTGTGGTTGACTGCTCCTGCCGCTTGCCAATGGCGACGCCGCTATTGGCGTTGGTTTGCCGACCCATGTATTCGTCTGTGACGCCCGACACCGATTGAATCATCGCGATGTTGCGACTCATCAATTCAAGATGCGCGGGCGCAAGCTCTCGGTCGGCATTCAGTTCAAGACTCTTGTTGGCTTTTTTGACGATGATTGCGTTAGGATTCGCAACTTCTTCCGCCAGTTCATCCAGGTCATCAACAGCGCCTTCGTCCATAATGACCTTGTTGGACGACAAGATCGCCAGCGCCTTCGAAGCGCGCTTGTTGATATCGACCTGAATGTCGCGCAGCACGCGAATAATGCCGTATGGCAGGCCGTTCTTGCCGCGCCTGTTGCACCAGATTGGCGTGAAGGGGAACTTGTTGTGCCGATATGGAGACTGCGAAATGTAGAGTAGACCCTTCACGCACATGATTGCGACATGCACGCGCATATCTACCTTTTCGACAATCGCAGCGCGACCAGCTCTAATTTCATCCTCGTGCGCTTCGTGGCCTTCCTCATAGGCTTGGCCGCTAAAGTCGCCGCCGCGTAGTTTCTTGACCTTGGTTGGATGGCGGAACCAGATTTCAATCAGTCGCACGCGGCGACGATTGTATTCAAACTCAACGTCCGATCGATCGAATACACCTCCCTCGAACATCTCGATAGAGTCCATCGGCTCATCGCCGTAAATTCCATCGACCAACAAGCTATCGGTTTCGTAGGCGGCAAGCTGGATCAATTTGGCGCGCTGCGGGAACATCGCCTCGGCGATATCCTCATCAACCCATTTAGTTCGAATCTGGTAGCGGCCGTCCTCAAGAGCGCGATGCGTCGATGCTGAGTCCCAAAGCATATTGCGCCAGGATTCATGTCGATCATAGACCGGCTCGCCGTCATCGCCTTCGCTAAGCCCGCACTCCAACCAGCCGACGCCGACCTTAATCGCATCCTCGAACGCCGACGACGTTGCGAACTGCGACATGTTCACATCGTCAATGTATTTCATTAGCTGCGTTTTGCGCTCTGCCGGCTTCGATCCATCCTTGCGGCGAGGCAGAATGCGGAAATCAGAACGCGCACGTTTCTCCGTGCCTGTGATTACATCGAGCGTCGGCTTGAGAACGTTGTAGACGATCGGAATCTGGCCTCTATCAGTGAGAATTTCGGCGTCCGTCGTATCCCATTGGATGTTGTCGTAGTTGTCTTCGTCAATGTCCATTTCTCGGCGATTGTCGCTCTGTCGTCCAAGTTCACGGCGACACATGCCCATGAGTTTCTTGAAAAGCGCTCGGTTTTTATCGTTGTCCAACTCGCTGCGCTGCGGTTTAGCCGTGGCCTTTTCTGCGGTCGGAAGCCTGTTAATTGCTGCCTCAGTCGTGCGACGGCCTTCGTTCAAATCCATGCCGGAGTGATCGGGATAATCGTCAGGTATCATCACGAATCTCCGCGTGTTTCTGCTTGCCGTGCTCGTCGGTCATAACCAAATCCGCCAGAACGCGCTGCTCAGACTTTTCTGACCTCATAGGCGGAATTGCGAGCAGATCGCCGATGTGATCCTGAATCAGAAAGCTGATCTTTACCACATTGCGTGGATTTCTCACATCTAGCCCCAAACATTCGCAGGCTTTTGCCGATTGCTCCACGATATGCGCCGGGTCTGCGTGCTCATCTGACCAGAGATAGGCGTTATCGATATGGACGACAAACGGAATCGTCCGCTTGCCAATGATCTGGAAGCGCGAGAGCAGGGCGAGACACGGCCGCTTGTCGGGTCCGCACCACGCGCCGTAAATCCTCACGTCGCCAATGGTTCGAACGAAGTGGTATTTATTCAAGTCAAGAAATGGTTTTTCGACCTGCATCCTCAACCCCCTGCGCGCGGCTCTGAAATTCTTCGCGGCTCATGCCGTCGATCACGTAGTAAACGCGCCATGTCAACGATCCTGTGCCGGCGTCAACCCATATCGTCTTGCGCTTGTAGACGGCGTTGACGCCTTGATCATTCATCAGAGCTATCTGATCGAACACACGACCAAATTCAAATTGAACATCATCGCCATCGCGCGGTCCTCCGATGATTCGATATTGCACTGAATTAGGCTCCATCATCCAAGCCTTCGTCGCCTTCTTCTCCGCTATCGACAATCTCTCGTGCGATACGATGTTGAAGCATCATCACTCCGCTTGCGATATCGTGCTTATAATCACCAGGATCATACCATTGCGTCCCAACATTATGGTTTGCGCCAACTGTAACGATCGCGAACGCGACAATCTCTCCGCTCCCTACTTTCTCAAAATGATGCGCCATTAGCTTAACGCAACCTTCAATCGGTTCTTGGCCAGTTACGATTGCGTCGCCGTGTAGGCTCACGATCTTGTTGTCACTCATTGCTGCACACTCGTCAGCATCGCGCCAGCCGCAGCGAGCGCACCAATGAAATGAATCGCGCATCCAATAATGATGATGCGCACTAATCCATCTGGTAGATTCTTCATATCGACATTCCAGTCCTGCGAACGCGCTTCGACGGACGCCGCAAGCCATATTGTGGGTTCATCAGCACAGCTCCGAAGCGGTCAACGTCTTCGAATGCCTGGGCGAACTGGCGCAGCGCGTCTGCTGCTTCTGAGTGCTCATCATGTCGTGGCTGGTCTTTCCAAACGCCGAGCCGATCATTCCATTCACGGCGATACATTGACAGATGCGCTAGACCTTCCTTGCAGTTGGTTTCGTCAAACCAAAGCTGCGAGAATATCGAGCGCACACGTTCAATGCCGTGTTGAATCTCCTGCACGCGATCAACGGTTTCAAACCGCCATTGCGGCGCAAGCTCTTGCAGCATTTCGAGCGGCGAGGCGACGCGATGCTCTTGCTGGCGCTTATGCAGCGCATCATGTGGTAGATAGTGACGGCCGAAGATGTATTGCGTCTCGGTCAGCGCGCGAATGAAATATTCATACGGCTCGAACCACGCTTCGATGTAGCCAATGAAACGATGCTCTTTGCCTATCTGCTGATGCAACCAAATGCCTGTCCCGTCGCGATTGCCAATATCCCAAAAGGTGTTGACTGGCACATTCGATACATGAGGAACATTTCCAATATGTCCAGCCTTCCGCGCTGCCGCCAACTGCTTCGCATAGAATGTCCCCTCCATCGATTGCTGAAAGGCTTCGCTTGGCGTTGACGGATATTCCTGCCACATGCGCTCCGCATCGCCGATCATTTCGCCTTCGCGCGTCGCGATATACCAAGCGCGCTTTCGCAACGACAGCTTGCGGCTTGTCTCGCCTTCGATCTTGTCGAAATACTCATGATCGGTCGGCGTAATCACGACGCCTTGCGGGTCCATCTCGTATTCATTGTTGTCGTGCCACGCATAGAAATGAAATGCGTAGTCGCGCTTCGTCAACGTCTTGTTCTGCTCGAACAACTCCTGGGCGCGCTTCGTCATCTTGTAGAAGTCGCCGCTTTGGCCTTCAGCCGTCGATTCAATGATCGTGATGCCGTCGATTGGCACAGCCTGCAACGATCCGGTGACGACCTCTCGCGCCTTATCTGGATATTTGGCGCATATCTTCCCAAACTCAGAGACATGCAACCGATTGATCGTGCCAGATCGCATAGATGTTGCAACGCGGATCGACGAATTGTTGTGACCGAATAGCAGCTCATCTGCACTCTCGCGATGCAACGGCATTGTCACGCGAATCTCATCGGGAATATTCTCGTAGGCGAACTTCACCTTGTCGCGAAAGATCACAGCCGCCGAATCGCGATCATGCGCGACGATGCCGCAACGCTGGTTTGGATTGAACAACGCATGGTCGAGCCACATGATGCAGATGAGCGTCGAGAATCCTAGCTGACGCGCCTTGAGGATGATGTTGCGATTGTGCAGTCGCTTGAGCAACCGACGCTGCGCGCGATTGGGAACAAACGGAACGACCGAATGTTCGCTCTCGCGCTGTGGCGACTTGATGATGATCTTGTAGAGGTGGCCTGAGCAGATGCGCGCAACAGGATCGGCGAGCAGCGCATTCCATTCAGCGGCGCATGTTGGGATTGGATATTGGCTCAAGCTGTCACCGCAAGCCATAGTCTGCGCGCCCCATGGGCGACGACTCGTACGGCGACAAAAACCGCGAGCGCGACGAGCAGGGCGCGCGAAAATCCGTCTGGAAGACTACTCATCGTCGATTTCCGAGAAATCCCCATCAATAACCGAGTCAGGAGCGTCACTGGCTGCGTTTTTAGGGTCGGGTAGGGCCTTGGTAGTCGGGCGCAGCGCATAGCCCTGGGCGCGCTCCACAATGGCCGCAAACGGGTTGACCTCGATCTTGGCGTCCAAGTCGACTTTGATCGACGCCTTGCAGCCGATCGCGCCAGCCATTTGGTCGAGCGCTGCGAGCCGCGATGGAATTTCCACCTGAGTCTTGGTTTCGACGTGACAACCGTCCTTGTCGTAGCGCTGCGTGACGATGACCTTCTGAACGATGCGGCGCGCCGACTCAGGCATGTCAATCACAGGCAGCGGATTGCCAACATCGTCGAACAATTCGGCGATGTCGAAGAATGCGATCTTGGCGTAGTGCTCGACAATCGCATCCTTGCGCGCACCAACTCGTTCCAGGCGATGCTCGCGTTCCTCGATGATGCGCTTCTTGATGGCCGGCGAGGCGAGCATGGAGTTGCCATGCCAAAGCGCGTCGGTGTGACGACAGCCGGCATGGATCGCCGCCTTACGCACGTCGCCATAGATCGCGTAGTGCTCGATGAAAGCCTCTTGCCGAGCCTTGATCGTCCATCGCCGATTGCCAGACCGCATCTTGCCGCCAAACGAATGCGGCGTAATGCGCTGCTCGGGACCAAAATCAGAATCCATCGTCATGCAGCAGAAGCTATCAGATAAATCTGATTCAACAAGCGGCGAGAGGGAACATCCATAGGTTGTATTTTTGGAGCACAACCAAAAAATCGCAAATTCGACGTTTTACGTTAAGCGTAAGCCCTAGCGTCCTAAATAAGCTAGTTGGTCAGGAAATGGGGTCTGAGGGGGTATATAAATCTACGAACCCACGGTATTAAATATATATAATCATTACGTTTTATTGTCGAATTTAGGCATGATTGTAACTATTCCCAAATCGGGAATCTTTTAAAAACAATAACTTGTCCTAATTAGAAATTCCACACCGATTGCAGTTTAATTTCAAATTATGGCTTCTGAGCACGTTTCGCGCAAAAGTTAATAACACATGTTTCAGTGGGTAAATTAAACTTTCCCAGACGCCACAATCACAATTCAAACTCAGAACTTTTTTGAAAACCCCTCTCTATAAATTACAATGAGTTATGAATAGCCGGAATCGCTAGAAAACGAATTTTTTTCCTGATTTTGCTCTCGATGTTCAGATCGACAGATTTTCAAAAACAGGGATTTAAAACAGTAAAATCTGTGCTATATCACCTAAAGCAGAAAATTCTGATGGAGGTTTATGCCATGCCTAGGTTTCTAAAGCGCAAAATGCGCAATCTGGCCGTCAAATATCACAACGGAACATACAATCTTTCATGTGATTATGAAGGATCAAGATACACGGCATGGGTAGATGAGAATCTAAACAATGATAATTATTTCATTTACAAAAACACCATTGCCGATGGTCGCGGCAATCCAAAGACGCGCAAGATTGATACGTCATGCTTATTCGGCGGATCATTGTTCGAGGCGATGAAATCCGAGGCCAGCAAGAATCTTATGATGTTTAAAGCGCGACGCGCTAATGCTGAGCTGCTAGATGAGAGAAGGATAAAGATCGCCAAGCTATCCATGGCTTGCGATCTTTATGACATGGCCATGTGGATGGTCCACAAGATCAAGAACGGCGGCGTGTTTAGCGCCGACGAGATTGCATCAATCGACACGATATTAAACATTGCGAACGGCAATCAAAAAATGCCGATTGCAAAGTCAGAAAATTCTGATAGTGTCGTTACTGAGCAATGAAGCTCATGGAGCTAATGCACATGAAACAATATCGCTTCTATGCCAGCAATGGCGACTACCTAGGGCGCTACACGTTTCGACCCGATCAGGTTCGGCTGCTGTTTCAGTTTGCGGCTGTGAAGCGTGGTAGTGTGTATCTGGTTTGACCGCTGCTTTATGCGCGTCGCGAGGCGCGCATATTGGAACGATCACAGGAGCAACAGCGATGATCTTCTATTCAATCTTATGGAACGGCCAGGGATATGGCGTCACAACGTATGTTTTGCCACACCAGATAGGCCGCGAGCATTACTATGCAGAAGATCGGTCGTGGTGGCTGATTCCAGGCACGTTCGATCTTAACGCTTGACACCAAAATCAGAAAAATCTAATTTCCCCCTGACTAGGAAACCGACATGAATGACGCAATGCGCTACGACTATCTGAAAATCTACGACGCGGCCATGAAAGCCGACGCGGCGTGGCAGGCTGAGCTTGTGCGCCTCTTTGGCAAGAAGGCCGGCGACGTGCGCTACCAGCCAGCAGGGAAGGGCCAGGAAGGCTCCGAGTTGCGCCGGCTGTATCTCGAATTTCGCCGCACGAGCGACGCGCTCCAGGCGGCGTGGGAGGCGGTGTGGGACGAGGCGCGCGCGAAGCGCAAGGCTGGAGCGCTCTAACATGGCTTGCAAACTCAAGATCGGCGACACAGTCGCCTACACGGCAAAATTCTTGAAAAATACCGGCCAGTTTACCGGCAACGCTGGATTCCGGCGCGGCGAGTTGCTTTCATTCGACCATCAATACGCACGCGTGCGTTGGAATGATTGGAGCGAATCATATCGCGCCGCGTTGGCTGATCGATATGGAGAGGACTACGCCGAAGACGCAGAGAAAAATGGGCAGATGGTGGCGCTGGTAAATATCTGCGCCGCTAGACCCTCAACGCAATTCTGCGCCTGCTGAATCAGAAATATCTAACCGGAGCTAATGCAATGACGATCACCACAACACTGAATCGCATCCGCGAGCATGGCCCCTGCGAAGACGGCTGGCGCAAACTGCTTGCCGGCCTTGGTAAGACCCAAGCCGACGACGAGCCGCTGCCATACGCGCGCATTGTCGAGATCAACGGTATCAATGATGCGCTTTGGGCGTGCCGCGCTGAGCCGCAGCATGCCAAGGAATGGCGGCTGTTCGCCGTGTGGTGTGCGCGACAAGTCGAACATCTGATGGAAGACGATCGCTCTTGCGCGGCGCTGAACGTCGCCGAACGATACGCTAACGGGCAAGCGACAGACGAAGAATTGGCTGCTGCGAGGGCTGCTGCGTGGGATGCTGCGTGGGATGCTGCGAGGGCTGCTGCGAGGGCTGCTGCGGGGGCTGCTGCGTGGGATGCTGCGAGGGCTGCTGCGTGGGATGCTGCGAGGGCTGCTGCGTGGGATGCTGCGTGGGATGCTGCGTGGGCTGCTGCGAGGGCTGCTGCGTGGGATGCTGCGGGGGCCGCGCAAACCAAAAAGTTTCTCGAAATTGTTGGGTGACACAATGTCCACAATACTATTCGACACTAAGACGTTTCGCCTCATCAGCTACGGGCATGGCATGGCCTATGCGCTACGTCATAAGGCCAATGAAGCTACCGCCTTTATGCAGGGCGACGACGCCACACAATTCGACAACGATCTTGAAAGCGCCTCACTCGCCAATCCAAAGGAGGGGCCAGAACAATGGTTGCGCCGCTTGTGGTGCGACTATGAATATTGCCTCGCCGCTCAACGCGACGACGACGTAGCTGCTTTAGGGGAGGAAGTGTAATGACACGCGGCGCGCGCCAACTCTACCGAGCAATCCGCTGGCGACTTCCGTTTAGAGAATGGCCTCTCCCAGGCCGATGCAATTGCTGCGGCGCGTGGACGCTCCTGCGGACCAATGAGAGGCCGGCCTATTCAGCCTACGACGGAGCCTATCTGTGCGAGCCATGCGCTGAGCAGAACGACAAAGAGACGGAAATTGCGTGGCAGGAATATTATCGTGGGCTCCTATGAACGACATCATCGAAATCATTGCGACATGCGCTTGTGCAGTTGTCGCTGGAGCCGCAATCGCAGCTTCCGCTGCATGGATTATTTTCTCTTAGGAGAGAGCCATGTCTTTGCATGACGGTTACACGCCTCGCCGCCGACCGCCTCGCACAAGCGACGAGGCGCGAGCCTTCACGCTGGAGCGCATATCGCGGCGAAGATTTGCACAAGAGCTAATGAGCCGCGCAGCGTCGCGCCATGGCAGTCAGAAAAAGCTGATAGCGGCGCGCGCCACGCAAACAAAGCGCAACAATGCCAATCGCGGAAAGGTGACGCTGCCAACCCTTTCGTTTCTACAAGGCGCAGCAATGGAGAGTGATGAATGAGTAATTTTGATTTTGTGACTATCGTGTTTCTGATTCCTGGCGCAGTTGGAGCGCTCGTGATTCAGAACATCGCCATGCGATCCGATGCTGCGCTGGCGCTACGCAAGGCGACGCGACCAGTATTCAATGTCGAATTTCGCATTGTTGGCGACAACGCGCCGTGGTGGAAATTTTGGGGTAGCTGATGAGCGAATATCCGCCACCGGGATTCGTTAGTGAGGCTTTCCGCCTCGCTAACCCCAACACAAATGAGTTTGTGTTGATCGCAATCGAGTCGATAGCTACGCGCGATCGATCGGCGCAGGCTATCCACGACGATCCAATGAACGAGGAATGGTCGTTGGTGAACGCGATTATTACCGAATGGGATTGTAACGGAGAAATTGAAGGCGGAGACGGGTGGGGAATGTGGTTCTCAGAATACGAATGGTATGGCCAAACATCGATCTGTGTCAGTGGAATGGAGGAAGATGACGATGATTACTGAAATCGGACTAGCGGCACTGGCTGTGTCGCCTGTTATTGGGCTGATGATCTCTGGTGAAATCAGAACAAAGAAAGACGCCTACGAATCCGCGTTTCGAGAAGGTGAAAAATGCGGATCGGAGTTGGCGATGCTGACGGCGCGCATCACGATAAAATCTCTCCAAAGGAAAAACAAAAATCTGGTTGATGAACTCGATGGAGTGCAATCGCGACTTGATGATTTGCAGATGGAGCTGAACGAGTTGCACAAACCGTATCCTACCGCCGAAGCCTACATGGCTTGCATGAATTGGGGAGCGCGCCAGTGACAACGATTTCGGCGACAAGTATCCTCGCGTCGAAGCACGCGATCACCGGCGACCGTATCGACACGCTGCTGCTGCGCTATCCGCGCTGGATTCACGCCGAAGGGCGCACGCATCGTCTGATGAAGATCGGCGAGGGTGTCGAGATATTGGTTCCGACGCCGAGCCTGATGGAAGACGAAAACCTTTCACGCAACGCCTCGTCGTCACGCGCTATCCCCGTCGAAAAGCTGATCCAAGACGTTCTCGACGATCCGGCCGTGCCGTTGTTCTGGGGCGCGAACCAGAAGGGGATGCAGGCCGACGAGGAGTGCGATAGCACCGTTTTAATTGCGGAGGGCGACGACGATCTGAATGGTGAACCCTTGGTTATGGACCGTGACGAAGCCTGGCATGCAGCTATGGAGGACGCCGTCGAGTGGGCGAAGCGGTTTTCCAGCGCCGGCTATCATAAGCAGATCGTCAACCGGCTGCTCGAACCGTTCTCGCATATCACCGTCGTTGCGACCGCGACGAACTGGTCAAACTTCCTGGCGCTGCGCGATCACCCCGACGCCGAGCCGCACATTCAAATGTTGGCGGCGGAGATTCGGACAGCGCTCGACGACGCGATTGTGCAAGAGTTGCAGCCAGGCGAGTGGCATCTGCCGTTTGTAACAAGCGAAGATTGGAGATGCTTTCCGCAAGACCTTGTCGTGGGCGGAGACGGATATTCCCACGACGAAGCAATCGATAGCTTGATGAAGGTTTCCGCCGCACGCTGCGCCAGCGCGTCCTACAAGACGGTCGACGGCTTCGACATGACGATCGAACGTGCGGTGGCGCTCGTCGACAAGCTGATCGGATCAACGCCGCTCCACGCCAGTCCGTTTGAACACGTCGCGCAGGCTGACCGCATCTCGGAAATTCGCGGGTGGAGAGAATACGAGCACCACAAGCAGCACGGGAATTTCACTGGATTTCGTCAATGGCGGAAGATGTTGCCTAACGAGTGCCAGTAATCAGATTGCGACGGTTGACAAGTCAGAAAAATCTGACTTTAATTAGCCGTCGCAATCTTGCGAATCAACCAAGGCCAATGCAGATGCAAATGTGGGTTCAGGCTTATGGGTGGCCAAAATACGAGGTTAGCAATCTTGGCTCTGTGCGTAGAAAATCCAGCGGTCGAATCCTAAAACCAACCTTTGATAAAGGATATCCAAGGGTTTGCCTATGTGAGAATTGCAAATCAAAAATGGTTTTTGTTCATGTTATTGTTTGCAGAACATTTCACGGCCCACCACCGTCTGATTTACACGAGGTAGCCCATAACGATGGCGACCGTGAAAATCCATCCGCCGACAATCTTCGATGGGCTACTCGCTCAGAAAACCACGCAGACAAGAAGTTGCACGGAACATCTCAACATGGGACCGCAAATGGATCGTCTGTATTGACGGATGAAGATGTTATCACAATTAGGGCTGAGTATATTCCGCGTAAAAACAGCATGGATAAATTGGCCAAGAAATTCGGTGTCAATAAGAGAACGATTCATAAGATCATCAACAACAAGTTGTGGAGGCACATATGACCAGCGCCGACGCTGGCAGGGCCGCCGGCGACCGCGCGAGCTTCTCCAGGCCGGTTGGTGGGTCGAACGGAATTGGCGGCCTGTTGGGGCGCTAACGCGAAAGAAAGTCACAAACAATAGATAGCGAGAATAAAATGAACAACGCAATCAACGAAACACACAACACCAAACATCCAACTAAAGAATTAACATCACCAATACGTTGTGAGATTAACAGTATACAAAAACTTATTCTTAATAGATTTAAGCTGCAAGGGCTAACATCTGAGGTTGTAAGGATTACTCCGGCGATGGCGGAATATATCCTTTTTAATTATAATGATGGAAACAGACCAAGAACTAAGAATCATGTTGATCGTCTCGCGAAAATTATAAAAAGCGGGGAGTTTATTACAACATCTCAAGGTATCTCATTTTCATCTAATAGAAAACTATTAGATGGGCAGCATCGCTTAGCTGCAATTGCTCAATCAGGTGTCGCTGTTGAAATTTACGTTACGTTTGGAGTGCATCCAAGTGCGTTTTCTGTCTATGACACTGGAAAAAAACGCGGCGCAGCAGATGCTTTTCATATTGCAGGACTAAAGAACACAAAACCACTCGCCGCAGCCGCGCGCCTATTGGAGGCGGTTGAACTAGGAAAGTGCAATGGTGATTTAACAATATCAAATCAAAGAGCGTTAGAGATTGTTTCAGAGCATCCATACTTGGATGAAGCGGCATCTATTGGTGGGGCGATTGCAAAAAAACTAAAATTTCAGGAATCCGCTGCAATTGTTGGTATTTATTCGATACTGCATCACTCAAAAATAGCCAATAAACTTGATGAATTTGTTGGTAAGTTAACCGTTGGGGATAATCTCGAAAAAAATTCTCCAATTTTAACCCTCAGAAACGGACTTATTGGCATTAAGGGACGACGCTCGTTTGAGGGTGACTTACGCGGCGGTATCCCGCGAGCCGCGTCTACGGCGGCTCATATAATCTTAGCATGGAACGCTTGGGTTAATGGGAGAAAAACATTCATTAAATGGAATCACACTAACGATTTCCCTGAAGCTGAGTAATGTTAAGGGCTACCACTACCCCCGATGGCTTGCATTTGTGAAATAGAGGGAAACCAAATGAACATCATGCTTGATCTTGAAACACTATCATCGCGGCACGATGCGGCTATCGTCGCGATTGGAGCGTGCACCTTTGATAAGTATATTGAAGGTTGGTATATGCACAGAGCAACATTCTACATTCCGGTGATTCCATCTAGCTCGCAGGCGCTTGGGTTCCACGTTGATGCTAAGACTGTGCAATGGTGGGTTAAGCAGTCTGACGAGGCGCGAGCTGTTCTCAACGATTCTGAAGCTGTTACGTTGGTGGAAGCCCTAGAAAAATTTGCTTCCTTCTGCCACGCAAACGGCCCGGCGGTTGTATGGGGGAACGGCGCTACCTTCGACAATGTGATATTGCGCAACGCTTACGATCGCGCCGGGATCGCAGCTCCGTGGTCCTATCGTAGCGACATGTGCTACCGCACGCTGAAGAACCTGCGGCCCGACATCTCTTTCGAGCCGCATGGAACAGCACACAACGCGCTCGACGACGCAGTAGCTCAGGCGCGCCACGCCGAGCGCATTGTGGCAGCTATGAACAACCAAGGATAACGCCTCCCTGCATTTGAGGGCGACGTGGGGAATCCCAACAACGGCAAGCTAGGATCGGTGGGAGGCGGGCGCACCAAACCGCGTCGAATGTTGAACCGCACAATCCATAAGCGATCCCCACAATAAACTTATAGGTGAATCAGATGAAAAAGTTTCGCGAAAATACAAGCAGAATGAAAGGAAAAACAAATGAGTGACTTCACAGTTACAACATATGCGAAAACCAAGGACGAGCTTGGACGACTCGTCGCCACGCTAGCGAGCGACGGATTCAGTTTCGTCGTGGAGGCAAATGGCAGCAAGTCTGGAGCTGCCTTTGTCGAGCCGGTGAAGGCAAAGCGCTATGACGTGGAAAAGAATGGTCATTGCGTCTACAAGAGCGAGCCTAAACCAGACGCTAAGCACACATTCAATGCGTTTCGAAACACGTTTGGAATCGGAAACAGCTTCACGCTTCACGATTTTGTCAAAGCCTTGGAGGCAAATGGCTACAAGGCTTCGTCGGCGTCGCCGTCGCTCTCGCGACTGAGGTTCGGAGGCTATATCATCGCCAACGACCAGGGGAGCTACACGCGCGTCAAGTGATGTGCTACCATGAGGCGTTAGATAGGAGACAATGCCATGACAAAGGGTGATAAAAATTTAGTGTTTGTTCTTGCTGTAATCGCGATCAACGTCGCGATCATCATCGCCGGCGCTATTGCTCAAATGGCTCGTGCGGAAGACTACAACTCGCAGACATTTGGCAACCAGACGTATTACAACGGCAGCGACGGCTATAGTGGCAACTCGCAGACGTTCGGCAACCAAACATATTACCACGACAACCAAGGAAACAACTGCACGACATCAAGATATGGAAGCACGTCCTACACGAATTGCGACTGAATGCGTCGATCTCAACAAGCAAGCCGGCCTAGCGCCGGCTTTTTTTTATTTCGCTCCGTCCCATTTCAACCCACGACCGTAAACTCGTTTAACTCGATGATTGCCTTTCCTAGCTTCTTCCTTCTCCTTGTCGCTTGTGCAGTCGCGGATGATCTCTGCGTCAACCGCGCTACAGATCGCGTCGTCGATCTCGCGCGGCCGATATTTCTTATTGTTCCTCTGAATCTCGGCCCTAGAGATGCGACCTCTCTGCCCCTTCATTCCTAATTGCTCAACGATTCGGTTGATTAAAGCCTCGTGCTGGCTTCCAGAGATGTGTTTGCTTGCGCCGCTGTAAAGCGCTTGGGCTGAGTAGTTTGCAACACCAATGCCCCACAACATGTCCTCGCGAGAAACCTTCAGGCGACCGCAGCTAATGGCCATAATGGCGGCAAGTCGAACCGCCTGCTCTGGCGTGCGCTTAACGTATTCCTCAATCTTTGGGTGATCGGAAACATAATCAGCAATCATATTGCAATGCTTATTATATGTATTTAGCACCTCATCATCTTCCCAATCAACCAATATTGGATTTGCAATATCTTTATTGTCACTTGGACCATTGAGCCCAGGCAAATGTTCCGCACCAAATTCGCCGATATTAGTTAGCTGCTCTACTATGCTGTCACGCGGAATTGGAATCATGGTTGATTTACGATTTGCAATACTCTCGTTCTCATTCTTGCGGGTGATGTTAGACGGCATTTGAATTACGAGAAATCGGTTTGCAAATCCGCTCTTGATATCAATACCAGAAAATGCGCTCCAAAATTTATCATGCGTAGACAATCCAACAATGCTAACTGCCGGGTGCTTGATTGTTGACGCCTCACCTTTGCCGACATCATCGACATATGCCGTCGCCTCATACTTTCCTGTGTTAATTCCCCACAAATCCATCAATATGGTTGAAATCAATCTCATGTGCTCGGACGAGCGCGGTCCATTGAATGTTGATATAATGTCGCCGATCTCATCCATAAACAACATAGAGGCAGCGCCGCCTGTTTTAATATGCCTTTCCAGTGTGCTTGCAGATGTATAGCGACCCGGCTTGATTCGTGACTTGAATTTATTATTCGCCTTTCTACCTTTTGGCGGATTGTCACAAACATAATCAGTGATCTCACGAATCCATCTATGGATGGAAGCCTTGCCTGAACCGGTGCCACCAAGAAACGCTATGTATGCGTGTAGCCCTGTGCCAGTCTCGCTCGGCCCGATGAAATGGCGTGCGGTAAAGTTTATCATTACGCCCAATGCGATCACGAATGCCGATGTTCGATTTGGCGTAAGCTTTTTTTCGAGCAACCAATCGATAATGTCGCCCATGACGCCGTATTGAATATCCGTCAGGTCTGACGGAAACGGTAATAGGCCCTCCACCTCGCTCAGATCGAACAGCCCTGGGAGAGGTTGCTGCTGCGGCTCTGCGGGCGTCGCCTGTGCGGACTCGGCTAGGGACTGGCCATCCGTGGGTCGATCTTCCTTTGGCGAATCCTGGGCGCTCTCTGCGGCGCGCTCCACCTCCTCGTCGCTGATCGGCGCAGGATCGTAATGGCGATCGTCGAGCGGGCCTCGTGGCGCTAGCCGACCCTTGCGCAGGCCGGAGCGGATCGACTTCCGGCATTGCGTCGGTCCGTCATCCTTCCATAAGCCGTTCTGGCGGCACGCGCCCTCGAACGCCGCAAAGATCGGCGCTTCCTCGATCCAACCAGCTCCGACCATCGTTCCAAGATGATATGCCTTCGCATTTAGGAAGTTGTTTCGCATCTCCCTCTGTGCGGCGACTTCATCAGCGGCCTTGGTCAACGATTCAAGCGCGTATTCGCGTTCGCGCTTTGTGATATCCGTCTTCGTCTTTGGTGGTTCGTTGTTTGGAACCCTCTCTGCGAACTCGGCTTCGAGAGTCCAGGCCTTGCGCTCATCTACCGTCGCCAGTTCCTCGCCGCGCCTGAATAGCGCCGCCATCAATATAGGAGCTGGATTTATGTCGTCAGATGAACCAGCGACTTGTTTCCCAGTGACAGAAAAGTATCGCCTGCCGCGATAAATCTCGATGCGTGCGCCCTTGAAGATTCGCGAGCGCTTGCCGCCTAAGTCCCATTTTCCTTCGCACAGAAAGTGCAGCCCCTTGTTGCTCGGCGTGATCTCGCAATAGGTCTCCGCGAGCAGTGGCAAAATCCATTCATCGATCTCGCCTTTGTCATTGATGCAGCCGTCGATATCGACTGCGGTTATGCCATCGCTCGTAACTCCGCACTCGGGATCGTCGTCTGTGAACGCATAGCCGAGTCCAGCAAGCTCGTTGAAGTGCGCGCGATAAAAATCCTTGGCAAATTCGTAGCTCGCCCATGAGGCCGGATCACTAGAGCTTCCAGCCCTGCCGGTGAACGGATTGATCGGAACCTTGCGCGCCTTCTTACCGTCGCCGGCATCGCGAAACTCCCACGCAAGCCATTGGGGGCGGCGCGCAAGTCTCTCAAGCGCCGGGGGTAGGCGCTGTTCATTTGAATCTGGCATGTTCCGCCGGTGATGGGAGTCAGAAAGTTCTGATTATCGGCCCGCGACCATAGGGCGCGTCAATCTCTTTTCTAGGTCCAAGCCGAATCCATCGATAACCTCTTGTAAAAACTTAATCCACTGGTCGCGATCAAGCGCGGCAAGATCGGTTTTTCCGATGCGGTCGAGGTAAGCCCCGGCGCGATCTCCTGCGGCGATGAGCGCGTCCTGTTCTTGTTTTTCCCACTCTCTTGGGTGCATGCCTACAGCCTCCACCAGATGTTGTGTGTGCGCCTCGCAAGCCCAAGCGATTCGCTTTACGCGCGGCGCGACGTGTCGCCCGAACGGCCCGGAGATGCGCCGGCAAACGCAGCAGATCGCAGTCGCCGTGCGATTTTCGGGGAACGATTTGAGTTTCGTGTTGGTGAGCTGACTCAAAACGGAATGTCCTCGTCCATCGTGTAGTAGGATCGGCCAACTTGCTCGTCTGTGATGCGATACTCGCGTTGAATCTTTCGCGCCATCGCCATCGCCGATTCGGCCTCAGATGGCGTGCATCCATTGGCGACGGTCTTCAGGCGCAATGCTCGAACGTGATCTATTTTCTTCCCGCGCTCTGCCTCATATGATGCATTCGGCGGCTCATAAACATAGCTGTCGCGATCATCTGGATAATCTCCCATTTCGACAGAAACCACCTGAGGGTATTTGCCGTTCATGTGAATGAGCACGCCGGTAACGATTCTCAGCTCGTGCGGCGCGCGCGCAATTCCCTCAGCGACCGTCTTCGGCGCTGGCATTTTGCCGCCGCGCTGCTTCCACCACATGACGGCTTTGTTTTTGGCGTAGCCTGTATGCTCGAAGCACACCCATTCGCTTGCGCATGTGAAGCCATAGAAATATTCAGCGCGCATTGAATCGGTGCCGCCGCCAGTTTTGGCGTGGCGCGTGTAGATGGTTTTCGTTATCTGCTTAAATTTCGATTGAGTTTTTTCATTCGACAGGATCGGCGCGTCTTCGTCCGCGCGCGCTTCGTGTTTAGCTGGATCGTGTGGATAGACATAATTGCATTCAGGACACTCTCTGAGGCGTGACTGAATGTAGCTACGGCACTGTGGGCATACCTTGTAGGTTGGCTCCACATCTTCCTGCTTTGATGATCCTGCCTTCTGACCGCGCTTAGGTTTAATCGCGTCTAGCGGACCATGTCGCGCAACATTTCCAGAGAAATCGAGAATGAGCGCATTCGGCTTTGGCCCTGCCGCAATAGCTGCATGACGGCCTTCCTCGGTCGACAGATCATATCCATCAGCATAGACGGGCCTGAACGCGCGACCAGTCATTTGCGCATACAGTGATGCAGATAGTGTAGGGCGAAGGTGTGCGAGTAGATCGACATGCGGCGCGTTAAATCCGGTTGTGAGAACGCCGACGCTCGTTAGTGCTCGAATGTGACGCGCTTTGAATCCATTTATGAAGCTCGCGCGATCAGAATCGGAAATTCGGCTGTGGACACATTCACATGAGACGTTGTGGCGTTTGATCTCATCTCGAACCTGTTCGGCATGGTCGATACTAACGCAAAAGATGAGCCAACCTTGCCGGCTGTGCCCATATTCAACGATCTCCTTAACCGCAGCCTCTACGACCGTTGGGATGCGCGCGCGCTCGTCTAGCTGTTCTTCGTTGAACTCTCCACCTCGCTTGCCGATACCGGCCGTGTCAATTTGCGTTAGTGTCGCCTTCGAAATTAGCGGCGACAGGTATCCTTGATTGATTAAGTCAAGCACATTGGCGTCGTAAACGATGTCATTAAAGATCGCATCGTCACCTTTTACCAGCGAGCCTGAGTCCAGGCGGAACGGCGTCGCCGTGAATCCGGCGACACGCATATCTGGAACGGCGGTTTTACACTCAGAGATGAAGCGCCCATACATGGTTTGCGAGCTGCGAGGAATCAAATGACACTCATCGACCAAGAGAAGATCGAAGCCACCAAGCATACTGACCTTTTTATAAACGCTTTGAATTGACATAAATAAAATTTGCGATTGACGATCGCGGCGATTAAGTCCAGCGGAGTAAATTCCAGCCGGAGCCTGATTCCATACTGAAAAAAGTTCTGCAATATTCTGTCCAACCAGCTCTTTTACATGGGTTACTATCCCGATGCGAATATCAGGAAACGCCTCGATAAGTTCTTTACACAATGAAGCGATAACTAAAGACTTTCCGCTGTTGTGGTGAACAACAAAATCCGATGTAAGATAAAGATGATCTCCATCAAGCTCGAATCCAAAAAAATCATCTTCTCCGATAGGGGATATATCGAATCCAGTAACAAGCGGATTCTTCTTTTGTTGCCTAGGTGACGCTTTTTTTCTTTTGACGCGAGTTGGTATTTGATCTATATCCCCGGATATATGAACGCGATAATATACACCACCAGCGCCAGTTTGGCAGAATTTTTCACACTCAGATACCGATCCAAACATACCAAGACTTCTAACGATAAATACAACGTCTTCAGACAATGTTTTTGATTTTGAGATAAAATCGAAACCCTTTCCGTCATAATGCCCATCAGTATCCAATAGTCCGGCCAGAATTTCCAGTCGCGTGTAGCGCGATCCGGTCTTATATTCGTTAGGAACAAATTTATGCTCAGACCTACAGCCCCATATACCGAGAATCCTCAAGTCAGTTGTCAACCTATTTGAACCATTAATCTTATTTGGATCAGAAAAATGAACAGTCCATGCTTTGTTGTCTGAATCCTTTGTTACTCGGTATCTCAGACCAATGCTTTCTGCATAGTCGCACACTTCATCTAAAACCTCAGCGTCAGCTTTTGTTATTGATGGCTGACCGTTAGTTAGACTGCCATCACCAATCAACGCACCCAATATCCACGCCGGTATTATCGGTTCGTCTTTAGGTGAGAAGTTAACCGCAGATCGCCATAATTTACGTAGATGCTTCCAGCTCCTTGACTTACGAAGATAATCGTTAACAGATATTGATTCTATTCCGCCGGCTTTGGTTGATGATTGAAAATTCTTGCCTTCATTGGTTGTCTTTAGTGATAATATATGACCTTCATTTACAACAAATTGTTCTCCCTTCTTAGGAGAGATTCTATACATCATTTCTCGTCCACGATGAAGGCGATTAACTACTCTCGGTAGACTGTCTGGCCCAACAAGAGTATCTCCAATAACAACGTCTTCAACAAGTTTTGTTGACCCATCAAGCATAATTACGCGAGTTCCTGGCGCGTGGCACCCGGTAGGAAGAACTAAAAGCCCATTCTTTCCACCATCACTCCAGTATGAGTAAAGCGCATCGATAGCGTCGCGCTGATACTGTCGGCACTGTTTCATCTATATGCCTTCTTCAGCAAACGCTTATCCATACCAGGTGTGGGTCTGTAAGCGACGCGCATGTGATATTTACAATACGGCAGGCCAATACTCGCAACATCGCATCCGCAAAAGGCGAAGTCTTCGCTCCTTGGGTCTCCAATCGGATAGTGGCAGTGCTGTGTTTGAAGATCGGCCAACACGATCATTTTTGGATTTTCATCCGGTAATTCATGGCTTTCTATTACATCACAGCGCATTGAATAGCAATCAGAAAAATCTGATTTGAGCGGCGCGTTTTTTTTCAGAATTTTCTTGTTTGAATTAGCCTTTGCTGGCGGATGGCCGTTGCCTTTTCCGGTTAGCGAAACGTCAAACCCATGCCGGCGCAGCATGTGAACCTTGCCTATAATGGCGTTGCGGGACACACCTAAGCGCTCCACGCAATCGCTCGTTTTTGTTCCATCGTTCAGCAATCTAATTAGCTCATCGACCTTCTTCCTTGGCCATGATTTCGAATACGGATTACCTTCTCTCATTGATCCACGTCGCTCCATTGTGCATACGGTAGGTGACTTTGTAAGCGGATTCGTCGGCATCGATCTGCTCACCAGGAATCAGAGCTGAAATGAAAAGGTGGTCATTGCAAGCCTCCTTCTGCTCATCTCTTGATATAGGCTTGCTGTGTTTATCGCAGACCCACTCGCCGCCACCGTTTTTTGTCGGCCTCGACCACATGCACGTTCTGCAATTGCGCTCAGGCATGCCGTTGTTGTGGCATATATCCTTGTGCTTGCACCAGCCGCAGACAAACGCCATCTTGCTGTTGACGTTCTCATGCAGCTTTGCCGGCGGATGCTCGGCGAATATGATTCGCTCAGCTTTGACGATTAGGCTTATAGAAAATGTCATGTCGTATTGGATGCGAGAGCAATCAATTTCATCGTCGTTTTTGTTGTGCATCATATAATAACCGCGATCCATGCCGAATAGGTGCATTCCTATTTGGATCTGACCGAAATGTTTTGGCTGTGCAATCTGAACGCCGTGTTTCTTGACGGCTCTAAAATTCTTTTCGTTGTGCGTCTTACACTCAACGATATGCGGCTTGTTCGGCGCTTCAGGCAATCCCTGCACAACACCGTCGAGGCGACACACGAAATGGCCTTCGACTTCGGTTTCCTCGAATTGCTTGCCGTTGTCGTCTTTAGTCCAGACATTCATTCCGGCATTGCGTAGATCATCCATCATGCGATCTTCCTCGCGATCGCCCGTCTTGAATAATCGAAGCTTGCGGCCGTCAAAAACCTCCGGCGGCGAAACCCATCGAAAATCATAATAGAGTTTGCGCCAGCAATCCTCTGCGATCGTAGATGCGCCAAGCCGAACCGTGAAAGATGGTCGACGCGATTTCTCGTATGTTCGATAGATCGCCTTGATTGATTGTGGCGTTAGATCAATTGGAGCCATGTCATGTCCTATCGCTGATCTGCCACGGCTTTGTCGGCTCGATCATTTCACGCTCCTGAGTAGTTGTCCTCAACCGCATCATCGCTGATATGCGTCTGCTGCGCTGGCGCGTCGGCGGAGAGTTCTGAGAGCGAGTCATAGATCGTTCGTGTCGCAATTACGCGGTTGCCTTCACCAAGCTGAGTCCCGGCTCGCCGCAGCGCCTCTTTCGCTCTGTCGTTCTCGCGCAGCAGCGCATTCCTGTGGACGTTAATCCCAGCAAGAACCTTCTCCAACCTCTCCACCTCCGCCCCATAGAACGCGACGACTTCCTTCACGCTCGGGAAGCCGCTTGTCCGACCAGTTTCTGCGAAGATCGCCTTTGCGGCGCGCTGGTCTGCGGCGAAGCGATCGTCGAGGGCCTTTTGCAGCGTCGCGACGCGGCCTTGGAGGCGGGTGAGTTCGGTGGATTGGGATTCGAGAGCGTCGGCAAGAGACAGAATAAAGTCATAGTCGAACACGCTCATGTAGACGCTTTTGCCATAGTTTTGGTCTATATGCGCCGCATCGCGCAGTCGCTTCACAAGATTGTCACTCACTATCGTTCTCCTTCTTGCTGTCGGCGAGAGGCAACAACTCGACACCAATGATTTCTCGCCCACCGAATTGAGGCTTGTTTGCTCGCATAAAAGCTTCTAACTCGGCGGCCTCAATATCGAATGTCTGAAGCCCTTGTTCGACAGGAGCGTTAACGTGCGCGGCGGCGCTTGCATCAAATGTTCGGACAATTACGCGCAGCGTCATCACTCCCCCTCCACAATATCCTTCAACGCGGCGATGATGGCGGCGCATGCAAGTTTCCCATGAACGCGCGATGCGTGCGCACATTGCTTTGGTTTATTTCCTAAGCTATCCATGCAAATCATCGCACAGCGTCCTTCTCCGGTTTCGAATTTTCCGCTTTGACAAATCGAAAACGCCGCCTTCTCCACCGCGCTCTCAGGCAAGTCGCTCGCCAGCGCGAGGATGACGCGGCGGGCGCGAAGTTCTGGACTACAAGCGAAATCGTTCTTCTCCGCCGCTTTGATGCAGACTTCAGGAATGCTCATTGCCGATTCCTCTGTTCCCATGCCCGCCGCCCGAGCGCCTCGTAAAACCCTGGAGACCAGCTCGGCTTGTCGTGATCCCACTTCGCGCGCACCGGCCTGTATCCTGCGGGCGTCGTGTTGTAGAGCGCCGTGCCGACGCTCGTAAGCGCACGACCGATAGTCAGGAGAAGCTGCGCAAGGTAGAGCATCTAACTGCCTAAATCTTCCGCTCCATCGATCGTACTACGCCAGCCGGCAATTCACCATGCTCTTTGCGATATTCACGCGCAAGCGTGCAAAGCAGATCATCGATTCGTGACGGCAAAAGCCCACCATTAGCGTTGCAGAGGACGCCAATAGCGAGCATCCAATCTTCAACGTGGAGAACCTCCACATTCCGCAAGCCAGTGTTGCGACCTCCGCCAGAAACCTTCACATTGGCCGCGGCCTCGGCAGCCTTCTCTTGCTCGCGGAACTTCTCAAACTCAGCGAAAGCCGTATCGGCATTGCGCGTAGCTGCGCCAACATTGGTAAACTCACCATCAGAAGCGCCAGCAATGGCTTGTTGTTCAGCCAGTTCAGCAGCACGCGCCGCAGCTTCGGCTTTCTCGCTCGCTATTCTGGCAAGCTCTAATTTATACAATCGATCATGTTCTTCTTTTACCAAGAACGCCTGTAATCGCTCCTTAATGCGATCGATAAGTTTTTCGAGAGGCGTTCGCGCCGCCTTGAACTCGTCATTTGTCTTCTTGACGATATCATTCCACGGCCCGACCGCCGCCTTGCGCTCATCCTCTGCGGCCTTGATGATATCCTTCGCAGCATCAAGATATTGCTTCGCCGATTCTGCGGCGTCTTTATTCTCAATGACGGGATACATGTTTAGAAAATCAGTAAGAGCGTCAAACGCCTCACGACATTCGTTGAGCGAATTGTAATTAGATTCAACTGGTGGTTTGTTGTCACCAATCTGCGCGTCGGTCATTGCGCCAATCCTTTCGCGATTATGCTGGGAAATGGCTAGAGCGCCTTCGACCTCGCTCTAGCCGCCAGTTGCCGTCTCTCCGCGCTGTCACGTCAGCGGCCGTCCCAGGGTTTCGCCTGCACGACGGTCTGTTACTCGCTAGTCTCTTTGGTCGACGTTCACCTAGTCATTCCACCTAGCGCCATGGCCCCGTCCTCTCGACCCCTTGCTAAGACGGGAATTGGAGCGGAGCCTTGCGGCAACGGGCCTCCCAAGAAGCTCACATCAGGCGCTGCGCTGCGCTCCCCACGGACGCGACTTGCCGGCAAATGTGCCGGCAGGGCCGCTTGCGGCGGCGCGCTGCGATAGTGGGCGCTCGTCCTGCGGAGCGCCACGAACGGCGCTCTGCGCCCCGCCGTTGAATGTGCTGCGCGCCGTCGAACGGTCTGGCTGTTGCTCGACCTGCTTCATTTCCGTCTGTCCGCCGTTCTTTTCGTCAAATTCAGCGACAGATAGATAGGCGAGCTTACCTGGAATATTGTTCTGATCGAAGCCCATTTTCTTCTCGCCAGTTCTGGCGTCAGTATATTCTGATCCAGGCTGCACGGTGACATGCGCATAGAACGGAATGCCGATAATCTGATCAACATCTTCGTATTGAGGATATCCGCAGGCGCGACCCAACGCGCGGAGATCGGCTAGGGCAAATTCGCGGACATTCGGTTTTTCATGTGCGAAGTTGTAGTTGATGCTCAATTCGCAGCCTTCATACTCGCCAGCGGCAACCTGATAATCAACTTTCATGAAATCGTTGCCAGCTTTCGACTGCTTGATTTCAGAACTCACGACGACGAGCAAATACCAATCGTCGGGAATAGCCCCGCCCTTGTCGTTTGCCGCGCTCGTATCGAGCACAAATCCAAATCCAGCCATAACAGTTCTC
>Ga0207952_1000214_pt1 | contig 58848 bp, 61 predicted proteins | sample SubbioR12Aug_8Ca_FD_184831 | JGI IMG/M metagenome (GOLD analysis project Ga0207952, IMG submission 184831) | Serpentinite rock and fluid subsurface biosphere microbial communities from McLaughlin Reserve, California, USA - CR12Aug_8Ca (SPAdes) | ecosystem: Environmental > Terrestrial > Deep...
CGGCGAAGGTCAAAAAGGACCAGCTGCTCAAAAAGTCAAAAAAACAGCATAGACAATAGATATTTTTATTAATTTAAGAGTTCATCATTGTTTTCTTAAATTAGTCTATTTTTTTATTATTTTTAAAATCTTTCGATAACCTAATTTCAGGCATGTAATCGAAAGAAAAGTGTTCGACAGAGTGTTCGATAAGGAATTTTTTGGTACAAAATTACATCTTCATGCCCAACTCGAGCTACTGCGTTTTTGTAGCTTTGTAGCTTGCAAGCTACAAAATTTAGTAGCTACATTTGCAGTTGCGCACAACTAGAAGCTACAAGTAGCTACAAGAAAAATTCATGCCCAACAAGTCTATTTTGTAGCTTTATGTTGGGCACAACAAAAAGAGCTACAAGTAGCTACTGGAGCTACAACTTTGTAGCTAGCTACAAAAAGCTACAAAATTTCAGTGCCAAATTGTACCGAGCTCAAAGATTACAAAAAAAGATACTAGAACCACAACTGATTACAATTACAATTACAATAAAGTTTCTGAAATGTCACACGATGGAATGGATACCCTAAAGAAATGGTATGGCAAACCAACCAAGTCACATATTGAGAAAATGTTTGACGGCGTAGTTGTATGACGGATGAAATAATGGCAAGTTTAGATACTAGTCACTATTTTTAGAATGTTGGATCTGATTTATCTATGTGTGATCTTATGAAATCCACGAGATACTCCAATTTGATTTTAAAAGATAGTAAAATGTACGATTAGTATCTCCTAATTTCTTCAAAGTTATATTGGTACCTCAATTAAGTAAAAAATGTCATCATTTTCTAGGGATCGCAAGTGTGTTTGATACATGGAAAAATGCTATACCGGACGATACTCCCTTTTTAGTGATAATCAATAAAAAAGGAATCACTCGCTTTCCTGAATTTACGAGTACATCTAGAAGTTAACTGAGAGTTTGTTTGTTGGAGAATGGTTATAACGAAAAATTACAATTTCTAATTCATGGATAGGATAGGACGAAATGATCAATGTCCTTGCAATAGTGGAAAAAAATACAAAAACTGTCATTTAGTGAAAAACGTTTCAAGAGAAAAATTCACAGTAAAAATTACTGAATCCTATCCTCTAATTGTTAAAACAGGCAAAAGAGTCAATGGAAAAATAATCCCAAGTGATGAAGGTGTTTCTGGACTCCAACTTGGGTTTTCTAGATCTGAGGATAAAGATTCAACAATTGAGGGAATTATCAATCCGTTAAAAAAACAAATCCCTGAGAATAGAAAAATCTTAGGACAAAGAGTAGAAAGATTACGCCATAAAATTTACGGAATAAAATTTCATAAAGATAATTTTGGAAAAAATGAACAAGCCACCATTAACTGGTTTCACAATGTAAAATGTCAGGGTTCAGCATTTAAAAGAACCCACTATCTTCCAGAATTGGCATATGAATGTGAATCATTTCTATTTCAAGTAAAAAGTTGTCTTGATGTATTACATCAAGTCATATCTATGATTTTCAGAGTAAATGTTTCACTCACATATGAAAAAGGAGGTCAAACTCTCATTAATGCATTAACTCAAAACACCTCAAAAGAATTGAAAGAAAATGCCACAGAGGTCAGTCAAATACTTGTTAAGAACAAACAGTGGATTTTAGATGTGGTTGAAATGAGAGATGAAGTAACCCATTGGAGTGATCTTGAAGGATTGTCTTGCTTTATACACCTTCCATGGAATGGTGAGAAAACAGGAGAAATAGAATATCCTTCTATGCCTGATGGAAAACGAGTTAAGACATACATGGATGAAATATTTTCTTCATTGTTACAACTTATCAAAAACTTGGATGAAACTGTTAAAATTACATAATGACATTAAAAAATCACAAAAACCATTATGATGTAAAATTCCTCAAAGGCTATGGTCATTCAATCTCTGTTAAAGATTCTAAACTTATTCTCAAAAACTGTCATGATCCTTTCTCTGATTGTTCCATAGAATCATGACGATACGAGTTTAGACATAGGGCAAAAACTAGAGATAGATTGAAAAATGTTCAAGAAATTACGATCGCAAAAATTATGGTTCAGAATTTGGCATAGGTTTGTCTTGGAAAGAAGAATCAGTTTCAATTCTGAGTTGAGCTATTTTTTTCCATTTCATTACTTCCATGTCATCCGTATGGTGTACCAAATATGCATTAAAGCAAGCTATTGCATCTTTGTCTTTTCCTAACTGTGCAAAACAAAAACCTCGTTGTTTTTGAATATCTACAGTGTCAGTTCTATGTTCCAATGAGATATCAAAAGAATCAAGAGCATCCTGAAAATTTTTTGTATGCATATATACAAATCCCAAATTATACCATAAATCAGGTTGGTTTTCATCAAGTTCAATTGCTTTTAAAAAACACTTTTTGGCTTCATCATATTTTCCAAGATCTGTTAACAGATTTCCTTTGTTATTCCATGCGCCGTAATAGGGATTAATTCGGTTTACCTCATCAAAACATTTTATCGCATCTTCATATTTTTTTAGATTAGAAAATAAAACTCCTTTGGCATACCACGCATTAGAATAGTTTGAATCTATTTGCAGTATTTCATCAAAACATTTTATCGCGTCATCTGATTTACCAAGATCACGTAGTACCGTTCCCTTACTATACAATGCATCACAATAATTTGGCTTGATTTCCAATGCTTCATCAAAACATTTTATCGCTTCTTCATTTTGCCCTATTTTCTCAAGGGCATTTCCTTTACAAGTTAATGCCTCTGCATTTGTTTTATTTGTCTTAAGATAGAAATCAAATGAATCGATAGCTTCATCATATCTATTTAATTGGTATAATGCAAGTCCCTTATTAAATAATGAAATTGTATCGTCAGGATTATCTTTTGAACATTGCTCAAAAAACTCGATTGCTTTTTCGTAATTTCCATTTTGATATTCGTCTAGTCCTCTTTGAAAATCATCTATATTCTCAATATGAAAAATAGTTTCAATAGTAATCCATACTGGTTGCTCTGTGGGATCAGTTTCAAGTACTTTAAATGATAAACTATCGTCAAAATAGGGTACCATTATAGTATCTCCTTTAATCAATGGTACACTTTCTAATGCATCTGCAAGATAACGCTCATCGATTGGAGGTATTTCTTTTAGTGGCTTTACTAGAATATTTTTAGCCACAACAGCTTTGATTTTTTGTATCGTGATAAAATCACCTATATCAGAATCAGAGTTATTACGAATCAACCCATCAACACGTATAATTTTTTTTCCTTCATCTGATGGATAAAGTGGAAGACACTTAGCAACAGTTTTTTGTTTTCCTACAATTTCAATTACATCTCCAATAATTACTCCTAATTCTTTCATGGAATTGGCATCTATTCTTGCAATTCCATGCCCAACATCTCGCGAATATGCTTCTAAAACAGTGGCTTGAATGAAATCTTTTTTTTCCGCCTTTTTATCCGATTCTTTTTTGTTAGAAAACAATCCCATGATTTTCTAAATTTTATGCGAACTTAAGGATTTAGAATCTATTTCAAATCTTTTTTCATTTCTAAAAATTGTTTTCGTGTAATTTCACCTTTAGCGTATCTTTCTTTAATTATATCAAAATGTGCATTTCCATCAATTGTATATTCATCTTTTTCTGCAATATGAAAAATAGTTTTTGGAGTAACCAGCACTGCATTGGCTGTTGGTGTTACTTCAATTATGTGAAATATTAAACGACCACCAATATATTGAACCATTACATTGTCTCCTTTAATCAAAGGAACACTTTCTAGAGTATCAGCAAGGTAACGCTCATCAATTAAAGGAATTTTTTCAAGTGGTGCAACGACAACTTTTTCAGCTGGAACTACCATAATTTTTCTTACAGTAATAGTATCACCTATTTCAGTACCTGAATTGTGACGACCAATTCCATCAATTCGGATTATTCCTTTTCCTTCATCTGATGGATAAAGTGGAAGACATTTTACAACGGTTCTCCTTTTACCATTAATCTCAATTACATCATTATTGGAGACATTCAGTGTATCCATAGAATCAAAATCAATTCTTGCAACACCGTGTCCAACATCTCGTGAATATGCTTCTGAAGATTCTAGAGAGAGTATGTTCTTGTTATTTGTTGGATCGGTAATTTCAACTCCTTGCTTTAATGATTCTAATTCTATTATCTCCTCTGGAGTAAGAACATCTTTCTTTTTTCTAGAGAATAATCCCAATAATGTTCTAAATTTATCTAAAAACTTAAGGATTTGGGAAATGAATTGGCATTATTTAATTACCAACCACGCTTAGCACGATCTCTTTCTTCTTTCAGTTTATCTACATCTCGTTTAAGGTCATTTACACTACGATCTAACGAATTGAAACCAGAACTACGTGCATAAGCACTTCCACCATAACCAAATATTTTTTCTTTTGTATCGTTTAATTGTTCAAGTGCTTTTTGTAATTCTTTTTTAGTATCTTGTAATTCTTTTTTTGTGATACGTAAATCTTGTTGTGTTTTAATCAATGATTTGTTAGCATCATTGAGTAATTGAGTATTTACTTTTACATCCTCATTTGTTTTTCTGAGGTTTTTAGTTGCTTCGTTTACTTGAGTTTGTGTGTTTTTTAGATCAGAAGAAAACTTCCATAATACTCTCAAACCCAAAAACAATCCTATACCTACTAATAATGTACCCGTAGGTGTACTAATGTTTGGATCTATGTAATTAGTACCTGCTAAAAAACCTCCACTGACAAGAAATAAATCGGCTGTAACAAATTCAAATGTTTCATATTTTGCTTTGAAGATTTTGTTTTTCAACTAACATAGAAAAAAATAACTTGCTTAAAAGAACTATTTTTATCATACATAAGATTATTCCAATTATGGAAATAATTACAAATATTGTAAAACAAGATATGTGCATAGATTATGATTTAAAGGTCACAGGGATCATAATTGGAAATACTATAATCGAAAATAATGGAGTCTTAATACTAAGTGGAATAGGAAATGGGACACTAACAATTAATCACACTGGAAAATGTGAAATGTACGGAATATTCAATGGAATAATAGAAAATAACGGGAGAACTTTGAATATTTATGGAATAGTAAACGGTTCAATTATTAAAAATTCAGGACAAACAAAAATTGATCCAAACGCAATAATCAAATTAGAATAACTAATACTGTACTGCCCAAAACCTCCACGATGGTTTTTGACACCTAGAATAACTGACGAATAGTTTACAGAATCTCAAAACAATAACGTTATAAAGTACTAGTACCGTACCATACAGTATGGTAGACAATATAGATCCAACCATGTTCTATGACACCATTCATGACTTGTTGTTAACTATGGTGCCATATGTCCTAGATCAAACAACCGAATTTTTTAAAAATGGACTGTAGATCTGCCTTAAAAGAACTAATTTTTTGTAGCAATAAAGGAGATTCAAAATGTTAGTTGAGAGGCGTGCAATCTATGAAATCCAATCAGAATTAAAGAAAATTAGTCAGAAATGTAATTTTGAGCATGATTGGAATAATCTTTGCATTCAATTCTTCTCTAAAAATGAGCAGAAAATCAAGTATGTATCTCCTTCCTATGAAATATTTTCAGTGGGATTGTTGTTCTATATCATTAGAAGACAAAATTTCCAAATAACCATGGATTACTTTTCTATTAGTGTTCTTCAAAAAATTAATGTAAATAAAAAGAAGACTTACCAAGTATACAAAAAACTATGCAAACAGTTTGGTGAACCTGAAAAGGTTAATTATAAATCGTTTGTCAACAATACTATCAATTTTTTAAACAATTCAAAAACGGCATTTCAATTAATCGGAATAAAACAGTTTGAATCTGAATTCATCTCTCCAATGAAAAGTAAAGAATTCAGTAGTTTCCTTTATTCACATCAAGTAAAACCGGTGTTATTTACCAAAGATAAAATACATGAATTAGTATTATATGCATTTAATAGCATGAAGTTACTTTAATCGTTTGCTAGTTTTTTGATGTTTCTCTTTCTTTTGTTTTATCATGTCATTGAATCTATCTACAAGTTTTTTGCTTCTTCTGGAAAATGTTTAAACACTTCGACAATCAATTTTCCATTAACTAGTGCTCCAAGAATGGTAAATGATGAAGATGATTTTATGTTAAGTGATTCTAAAATTAGAGTATTTTTCTAAATATTCTTTGAGCAAAATGATCACTTTATTTAAAAAATCAGACACATCTTTAAGATCATAATAAAGCGTGTATGATTGCTGTTTTACTTCTTTTATGATTCCTTCTTTGTCTTGGGTGTTCGTAGTACGATTAAACATGTTAATTTTTGTATTTAACAACTCTATGATGTGAATTAAATGGATAAAATTATCTTTGGATGATGACCGTAACAAATCATTTTCTAACAAAAATAAATAATTGAGATTTATTGCATTTCTGATAAAATTAAGATCAATTGGGGGTACTTTTGAAGTAGTTTCTGCACCGATGCTTTGTAATCGCTTTAAGCTTCTTTCCAATTCTTCTTTTACTAGAAATGTTGTAGAGTATAGATTTTGAATATTTTTTATTTGTTCTACTGTAGAACTGAATAAATGTAGAATCAAACTACGAGTAGCACGTGTTTTTGAATCTCCAATTCTTATGAAACACTGATCAGTGCTTCTTAAAAAATATGGTTTTGATGTGAGTTTATCCGGTATCTGGATTATTGTGAAAAATTGTTTTTTGTCATGTTCATAACAATGCTCAAATTTTATTTCAGGATTAGGATCTATGTTTAAAACGGCATTTCCTATTTTCCGTTTGATATTTTCCTCTTCGCCTGCATCCATGCCATTTTTTTCAAATTTTATGACATGTTTGTCGTCTTTGCTTTTGGTCTCTTGAATACCTAAAACAAGATACCCTCCTTTTGTGTTTGCCATTGCACAAATATGTTCGTCTAATTCATTTATTGTTCCTTTAAAATCAAAAGTTTCTGATTCGATATTTGTCCATTTCATCAATTCTTCCAAAATTTCAATATTCCAATCTTCTAGATTTTCAGGGATTTTGGGAAGTTCCATACTATTTTTTCCACGATAACTAGTATTCAAACAATTTTTGGGATTTGCTTATTACTTTGGATGTGAACATAGTTATTGATTTTTTTTCCAATTATTTTTTGTAGATATTTTTAGTATTATGCCAATAAGGTAGAGAAATCCTACAAGCATCATGATTAAGGACAATATTATGAAATTACCTTCTGGTTTGGGAGAAAATTCAGTTAATAACTGCCAAATCGCCAATAATGCAGAAATAGAAAACGGTAATACAATAGAGGCTACTCCTTTTGGTAACCAAAATTCATCACTAGTACGAACAAATTTAGTAATTGTAAGAAGGATCAATATTCCTGTAATTATGGTAGCATCAACCTGAATTATTGCAAAAGGATCAATTTCCAAAACACATCATTTTTGTAGTGTCATATGAGTTTAAGACTAGTTCGATCGAATTATTTTAGCCATTTCTTACTATTGCATTATTTTAATTAAACAATTAAAATTATGTTTTACGTTTTACAATATAGAAATTATATGCAATCAAACTTGGGATTATTATATACAACGACCAATCAACAAATTTTTCATATGTAGCGTCTGGGTGTGTATTAAGCAAATATGAAACTCCAATTCCACCCACAACAATACTTGCTGAACCTAATAGCATTTGAATCGCCTTAGTTAAATTGGTATTTTCGCTTAATTTTTGCAATCTTGTTTTGTCTTTAGGTATTTCCTTCGGGACATAGTTTGCTAATTCTTTGTTTACTGCATAAATTTGATTAAACTTATCATCATAAAAAAATTCTAATAGATGGATAAGAGTAATAATTCTCATATTAATTAACGATTTATCAATTTTATTATCATCTGCAGATACATCAGAAAATGCTTGAATGAATTTCCCCCCCAATACTTCAATAAAATTATGAATTGGTTTTTCTAAAGATAGTAATGAAGTATGTTCTTCATAGACAATCCCCCAGAAGTTTTTTAGTTCATCGTGAACAGATTCAAGTTCATTTTTCGCTTTGTTAATATATTTAACATCTGGTTCATCATGAATTTTTTTCATATTGATAATTGCTTTATAGATGGATAAACTGAATTTTTTATAACCTGTTATTTTTCTCATTTCTTTTTCATTTTTATTTTGGAACATTCCTGCCATTATCAATAAAACCATGATTGCAATAGTGGCAGGAATAGAAATTAATGGCACATCTAATGCTGTTTTATTTTGAGGAAAAGTGATACTAACTACAATTAAAATACTAAAAGCAATAATAACGGAAACATAACCATAGTTACGACATTTTTTTCTAGTTTTTTCTATAACTATTAGAGATTTACATTCATTTTCAATTTTTTCATTAATAGTATAATCACTTGTTTCAATAGAAGGAACCATAGAGTTAGATTTGGTAACCTCTAAATCATCTTTTTCTTGAACTCGAGTTTTATTATCTGGTGGAAAATTTTCTATGGTGGAATCTGGTTTTTCTATGATGGACGAATTGGATTGTTGTATTTCATCAATTCCTAAAAACCCATTATTTTTTTCATTTATTACTAGATCATATGCTGAAAGTGCTTTATTGATATCCGCAATTATGGGTGCAGACATAGTGCAACATTGATTCAAAATTGCTAAAAAATTATCCTTATTATGTAGTGAGTACCTAACAACAGCTTCGGCAAATGCATCCCATTCATCTGAAAGTGGATCTTTTTCTTCTAAAACATATTCCCAATCCATCCCATTTGTTTCAGCGAATTTTCTTAAGTTATACACAGAATCTCCACCCCAAACATCTACAATACCATGAATGATAGATGGAGGTAAATTGATTTTTGCCATATTTTTAGTGATTCAGTAAGGATTTATGTTTTGAGAATTGTAACAAAAGTAACTCTACTATGTAAAAGAAGGAATGTAATTCTCCCCGAATAAAAATTTGTTTCATAACGTTTGAAAGTATGATGGCATAAATCCAAACATCTAACTTATCTATAGCTCAACTGTGCATATTTTATTGAAAACATGGGTTAAGGTTCTCATCATTGGAATTGTCATCCTCTTTATTGGAATGATTTTGGCAGGAAATGCTATGACTACAAATCAGTTTCAATATGGTGGTATAGGATGGGCTTTATTTTATCTTGGAGCAATCTTGATCATAGTGGCATTGGCAGCAGCTGCAAAGAGATTGTTTAGACGAATGGTTAATGATTAAACCACATTTCAAAATATGATATTTTAAAGATAATTAATTTTATTCAAAAAATACATTAGAAAAATTCTTGAATGTGATGATTAATTGTTAACAGTGTAAATAATAAAGAAATTTTTTAAAAACATTTCATGCAGTCGTTTCTGCTAAAAAAGAAAACAAAGAAATCATTTCTAGAAGGAATACAGACTTTGGAATACTCCACAAGAACAAATTACATAGCCACACTCAAACAATTTGAGAAATTTTGCTATTCTAATTACGGTAAAAAAGACATACAGGATATAGTAGATGAAATCAAGTCATTAAAGCCTGAAGAAAAAGACGAGGCATTCATCGGAGTGCTACAGGATTTTGTCAACAACCTGACCAAATCCAAACTGGCACATACTACAATTCAGAAATATTGCCAAATTGCAATTTACTATTTCAGTTACAATGGAATCAGAGTGCATCCAATAGATCTAAGACAGAATGTAAGAATCCCAAAGAAAATCAAGGAAAAACTTCATCCCTTGACTAGGGAGGAAATTCTTCAACTATTTCGATTTACTCCAATGCCAAGACAGATGTTGTATCTGGTTTTGATTGGTTCAGGTATGAGGATTAGAGAAACAGTAGCCTTGAGAAAAAAAGACTTTGATTTGGACTATCCAAAGAGAATCAAGATAGAGATTCCTGCACAGTTTACAAAAACAAGAACTGCACATACAACATTTGTTTCAAAAGAGGCAGAATTTTTTCTCAGACCATATCTTGAGAGATTGAATAACAATGATCTTGCATTTGCAACTAATTCTATTCCATACCATGCATCAATGACTGAGATTGAGGCTTTTGCAAGATACAGAGAAAGAGCAGGGTTGACTGAAAAATATGAATCGACTGGACGACATCACATATCACTTCACACATTTAGATCGTATTTTTTTATTCGTGCTAGACGAGTTCACGATACTGATGTTGCTCATGCTATGATAGGGCATACGACCTATCTTGACATGTATGACAGAAAAGATGATAGCGAAAAACTAGAATTGTATCTTAAAGTAGAACCAGAATTAAGAATTTTAAATTATTACTAATGTATTGCGGTTTTAAAATAATTCTCTAATGTAAAAATCAAAAAACATTGCTTGAAAAAAATCAATAATATAATTCGTGATACAGTCCAGCTTTTTCCCGAGACTCTTTATGATGACGTTCATCTCGTTTTAGTAAAATCGGCATAATCTGTCCTAAAAATGGAAATATGACAAAACTAGACATGGTTTCCCATGCTTGAATTTTTCTAAAATCATCATCACCCATACCAAAACCAACTATGAACACATACATTACTAAAACCCAAATAGAAAATAATTCTGTTGCAAAAAATACACTTGAATACATTGCTTTACTAATGTATCTTATTTTGTAACGGTGTGATTTTTTTGGACAATGTTCAATATACTGTGAGAACTTATGTGTCAACATACGATGACGTACAAAAAACACTCCACCAAAAACGATGATGGATATTGAATTTACATAAGGTACAAGTTGTTGCAATTGCTCTTTAGGTGTTATTTGAAGACAAACACTTGCAATAACCATTAAAGTTGTCATTATCAACAGATATGTGATTTCAGATTTTACTTCGTTCACATAATGCAATATGTGATTGTTCTTAATAAAATTGAATTTACCTCAAGATATCAAAAGTGCTAAAATTTCATGGTTTTAGTGCAAAATCCAAGCCCCTAACTATATCCCCACATGAAAGATGCGGACAATCAAATTTGAACCAAATTTTAGTAGAATCAATATTTTGTTCAAATCATCTATGCTTATCCAATTATCTCTAGTATTTTCTCAGGCGGAATCTGTCCATAACTCTTTTTCAGCTCATCAATTGTGTGCCATCCGCCAATCTCAGCTACTAGTCCATAGTTGTAGTCCTTCTTTGAGAGCCAGTAATGTGCACCTATGTGTCGCAACGAATGGTTAGGATGATGGAAAAAATACGGATTTGCCTTTTCAAGATGTTTGTAAATTTGGCATAGCTGGTCACTTATCTGCACTCTGAATTTGCCTTTTGGCATTCCTGTTTCAAAAATCCTTGACTGGTTTTTTGACTTTAACAGATCAATGCTTTTTTGCGTATCTTGCCTTGTGATGTACTTGTACCATTTTCCGCCCCTGATGTATTTTGTCTTTGATTCGTATACGGTCATGATGTAGGTTGTCTTACCTGTCTTGCCGACATGCCTTTCATAGTCCAGATTCATTTCATACAGTGCCTCAAATCTTGCACATGATTCTATTCCAACCCAGAACCAGCGATAGATATCAGAATCAAGACCAAACCGTTCTTTTATGAATTGATCAGCTTGTTCCAGTTCTTTCTCTGTCAGTCTGAGGTCTGCATACATTCCGTGGTTTGGAACCTTTTGTGACATTATTCCGCCAACACCGCGCCGCCATGTTATTTCGTAAAACCCGCAAAAGTCCCTTACTGCCTGAACCCTGTTGTACATTGTCACTGTAATGTTGTTGCTTTTTCTTCCCCTCTTGTCCCGATGAATCTTTTTTTGTCTTGCAAGATTGGCATAGCTTCGCATTATCTTTTCAGTATTTCTTTGCGATACCAGCAAGTCAGATGGGTGAATCTGACACGAGTTGCATACTGATTCTATTGCTCTTATTCTTGTGCGCCAGTTTGTTATTGGCTGACCTCCCTTTCTTGTGGTTAAGTCATCCATCCATTCTGCAACTAGTGGTTCGCTGGTTATTGGATGATCCTTGTTAAAGAATCGAAATATGTATTCTGGCGACTTTGGAAGATCAAACCTTCCGGTGTCTTTCTTTGATACTTTGCCTTGCTCCTTTAGCCTGTTAAGATAATAGTAGATGGTGGTTCGCGATATGCCCAGAATCTTTGCAATCTCAGACGTTGGTATTGGGTATGGCCTGCTACCGTTACCTTGAATCAGTGCAGATATCTCTGATTCTATCTGCTCTGCTGTTGCCCTTTTGCCCCTGATCTTGAGTCTTGGGATGAATCTCATTGCCAGAAAAGGTTCGATAATTTTTTTGCAGTTGTTTTGTCAGATATCTGACAAAAGGCGGTATCACACATTGGATACCGAAAGAACTAATTCATTTTAAAAATATATAATTTGTGTAATTAATTTGTGAGAACTAGCATTTTTACTACAAATAATATAATTTTTCCAATTTTTCATATGTCTCACCTTTGGGTGATGTAATGGCACGTCGACAGCTAAAACTGTACAACAAGAAAGCAACTACAGAAGACATTCTGATAGAGATTAACAATCTACTCTACGCCAAAGGACACAGACCATCTCCTCTTAAACCCTCAGAGATTGCAAAGGTGCTGGGTCTCTCCCGAAAAACAGTCTACAACTATATCAAAAAACTAGCAAAGACTGGTAAAATTATCCGTCTAAGGTCAGGCCATTTCTTTTTACCAAAGTCAGACGATAGAGAGTTTTACGAGTTTAACAAACATCATACCATAACATCAGATCCTTTGGTGTCTGAATGGATGGATGACCTTCTGACAAGAAAGCAAGGCCTTCCAGTAAAGACATGGCGAAACAGAATCCGTTGCATAGAGATTGTCTGCAATACCTGCAAGGTATCTCCATACGACTTGATAATCTCTACAAAAAAGACAGAAAAGATTTTGAGACTTTTTGCCAAGCATTTCCAGAACGGTGATATTGTTTGCTCTAATCGAGGACGAAAATCACTTGGAATGAATACCGCAGTGTACAACAAAGTCCAGGCAGTTCGTGACTTTTGCTCCTTTTATGATATTACTTGGAGAAAAGGCGTTTCTGGTATAATGTCCCAAAAGGTCCCAAACCATGGAAAGTATGCCGACATTAGATTTACCAATGAAGAGTTTGATGCAGCAGACAAGTACATCAAGGAAAGATGGGGCCTTGATTCAGATGTATACAGATGGTTCTGGGTTGGAATAGAGTCTTGTGCAAGATTAGACGCATTATATCATATGAGAAATGACTGGAGTGAATTAAAAACAAAGTCTGGAGGAATTGTGTTTTTGATGTCAGCCATTGAATCAAAGACTGATGGTATTCGTGGTGGAAAATGGACCAAGTTTATCACAAGAAAAGACACCCAGACCAGTCTACAACTTCTGCGAAATAGAAACTGTGAAAGAATTTTTGAATCAACATTACCAGAATATTTATTCAAAAATAAAATTAATGATATCCTAAGAGAAATTTATCATTATTTGGGAAAAAATGAATTTTATTTCAAACATCACCCCTCACATGCATTAAGACATTTAGGAGCTCATTACTGGCTATCAAAGACCAATTACAACTATGGAGTTATTGCTGAAGTTGGAGGATGGCATACAATTGATGAGTTAAAGAAAAGTTATGGACAAATTCCACCTGAGAAAATTTTAGAGTTGATCTATTAACGGGATATGTAAATATCGTATTATTTTGACAGTATAATGACTTTCAAGTACAAACTAGAATATTCAAACAAAATACAGTTCATCATAATAATACAAACAAAATAATACCAAGAATTGCAGCTATTATAGGAGACAACTTTAGGTGCACGTTATTTATCAACCATGATTTGTTTTCAGGTCTAAAGGTTTGTTCTCTCATCTGCCGTCCTGTTGAAACAACATTATTTGCAATCATAGCATACACAATTATCATCATTTTATCAAATATTGTAAGGTATGCCAATGACGGAAGTTGGTCTAGTATGTTTATGTGTAAAAATATTACTGCAACTAACGGCAATAACGCAATAGCTGCAGATACTTCATAATGTTCAGGAACAATGTATGCTACAAATGAGATTCCAAGTACAATCAATACAGGAAACATTACTTTTAAGAAACTACCCAAAGGAGATTTTTCAACTGAGAAATTTGCAACAAATCTAGGATAGACTTCATTATCAAGGTCGTATGTATGAGTTTCAATATCAAATCTTTGGTTTCCAAGAATATATCCAGGAACATTTGCATCAGGATCAATTCCCGATGTTGGAGAAACATGAAGAATTGCTTTTTCAACTGTCCACGGGCGAACCGGCTCAACTATTATTTTTAGGTCAATAACATCAAATGGAAAGTTACGAAAATCAAATTTATTAAAAAACTTTCCTTGAACTCTTTGTTCAATGAAATGTTCAGTAACATAAACAGATGAAACACTGTCAATTATTCCATTTGTAAAATCTATTTCCGGAGGCGGAATTTCTTTAAAATTAATATCATCAGAACTGATTACTAACCAAAAATCAACTACATAATGTCCATTTGTCTTGTCTATATCAACAACATTGATTAACAACATATCCACTTCAAAGTTGACTGGTTTTTTTAGATTCATCACTGGATCATCATACTCATCGGCAAATGCATTTGGAGAAAATATGACGAATACTGCAAATATGAACAACAGAAAATACAGTGTCATCGTAGTACCAAAACTAATTCTGGTGCGTTATTTCCTGATTCTTTAGAATTGAAAAATACTTGTCCAGATTCATTTTCGTTTTGTTTTTTGATTAGCCATCCATTATTATGAGTAGGAGTATTTAGAAAATTTTGGACATCCGAGGTAACATCAAATTCAATCCATTGATCTCTCATAAGAGAAGTAATTATTACAGAATTAGATGAAGATGCAATGTTTCCACCATCCCATCGTTCAACAGAATTACAATTGGATTTATCATCTTTAAGATTTTGATCTACTGCACAATTCCAAGTGACACCTTTACCATCGCCTTTTCTTCCATCTATATTATCTAATTGTGAAAGTGCACCATTTCCCTCAATCCATGGTTGTAGTATAACATGAGTTGCAATATTTTTTCCATCTCCCCACATGTTATCACTCCATTTAACATATAGTCTGAGTGTTGCAGATTCTAGTTGCAAATTATTTACTGTATTATCCATATCGTTTTGAGCAAAAGTAATCAAGACATGATTTGTATCAGGACTCTGTAAATGCAAGATTTCATTTGCTCCTTCGTTGGAATTCTTTGAATCCATTCTCAAGAAACTATCTGCAGATACAGGTATTGTCATAAACACAATAGTGTCGGGTTCTGGATCAATCTCTAACTCTTGAAGGGTATTGTCAGGCAAGCCATGCCTTAATGCATTTTGTGCATGCATCCATGCTTTTTGATAATGATCTACTGCCTGATTAAACATGTTGTTATCTAGATCTCTTATTGCTTTTTGCATCTCTTCTTTTGCTTTAGTTATTTCATTATCAGATTTCAAAGTATGATCAGATGTTTCTGCTTGATCTATTGCCACTTGGGCAAGAATTCTATCAGTATTAACGATTCTGTCTATCTGTAATTGAATTAATTCTAAAAATTCTGAAGATTCTTGTTTGTTATCATTTTCATTAGTGCGTAAAATGATCATCAATCGTTGAACTGAGTCACTTTCTTCTTTGATTGATTTATCTCCACTATTTGGATCTAGATGTATCTCATCTATCCAGAATTCTTGCTCCAAACTATTTTGAATGTCTTTGATTGCTTTTTCTAGTTCTTTTTTAGTATTTTCTTGGGTTGCATCATTTATGAGAGATTTTAGATCGTCAATGATTTGATTCTTGATCACTTTAGGGGAGTTGATCGTCACATGTTGAATTTTGGTAACATAATTGCCATTTTCATCTGTAGCTGTCCAGTGAACCAGAGTAACACCTAGTGGAAATTCTGCAGGTGCATCAGATACGATGGATTCAATTTGGAAGATATCTGTTGCAGTAGGAATGCCAAGTGTGATTGGAGTTGTGATTCCAGTTGCATCTGTTATGATGTCTGCAGGGACTGTTAGTACTGGTTGTGTGGTGTCGACTATTGTCACTAGCTGGGTTGATGTTGTAGCACTGTTTCCGTTTGCATCAATTGCAGTCCAGTGAACCTCAGTTGTTCCCAGTGGGAATTCAGCTGGTGCGTCATTAGTGATTGATACGATATCAAAGATGTCCGTAGCTGTTGCTTGACCAATATCTACTGGTGTCAGTACTGCTGTAGCTTCAGTTGTAATATCTGCAGGATCAGTAACTTGAGGAGGTGTGGTGTCGACTATTGTCACTAGCTGGGTTGATGTTGTAGCACTGTTTCCGTTTGCATCAATTGCAGTCCAGTGAACCTCAGTTGTTCCCAGTGGGAATTCAGCTGGTGCGTCATTAGTGATTGATACGATATCAAAGATGTCCGTAGCTGTTGCTTGACCAATATCTACTGGTGTCAGTACTGCTGTAGCTTCAGTTGTAATATCTGCAGGATCAGTAACTTGAGGAGGTGTGGTGTCGACTATTGTCACTAGCTGGGTTGATGTTGTAGCACTGTTTCCGTTTGCATCAATTGCAGTCCAGTGAACCTCAGTTGTTCCCAGTGGGAATGTATTCAAATCTTTTACATTAATTGTGAATAATCCAGACAATACATTGTTTTGATCATGATTGTTTCCGCGAATTTCAAATCCATATGTTTGTCCAGATTCTACATCAAATGTAACAGTATCAATATATTCGATTTGCCCATCATATGGTTCATCTCGAAGAATGGTTTGTGAACCATCAGGATTAATTGTTGCCAAATATGCCAAGGTGTTTTCAAATGAATGAAAACCAATCCACTTGATATCTAATGTAATATTATTTGATTTGGTGGCAGTTGAGGTAAATCTCCAAGTTCTAGGTTCAAAGTCATCACGTGTAAGATCATATTCAAATATAGCCCAACCATCATCTGCCAAATTTTCATCAATTACTACTGCACTATCACCTGTTGCAGTCCATTGTGAAGATTCTATGCTTGTAGATTTTGGTGCATCATTAAGAATTTTTGTAATCGGATAAATATCCTTTGCAGTAGCTTTTCCTATGTCTAGTTTTGTAATAGAATCTGTCGCCTCTTTAATTACATCTGGCGGATCAGTGACTACAGGAGGCGTGGTATCAGCTAAGACAACACGTTGTTCAACCGTTGATGTATTTCCATATTCATCAGTTGCAGTATATGTGAAAACATATTCTCCAGGTTTTGTAAGAGGGGGTTTACCAGAGACAAGTTCAGTTGTGGAAACATCTAAAACTCCTAATAGGCCTATTGGAAGTGAATCAGAGTCAGGGACTTCCCCTGTTGCTTCAACAAATAACACAGGCGGTTCAGTAGTAAATTCTTTTGTTCCGTCACGAATGTCCTCAAATGTAGTAGAATCATCTAATGCAAAGACAATTGTAGGTGGCGTAGTATCCTGAATGATAATGTTTTGAGTATCAGTAGAAACATTACCATTAGAATCCGTTGCAGTCCATGTTACAACAGTTGTGCCGATTTTGTATAATGAAGGCGCATCATTAGATACGGTGACAGGGAACAAGTCACTAGTTTGAGCATCTCCAATAGCAACCTTTTGTTCTGACTCTATTGCCTCTTGTATAATGTCAGCGGGAGCTATAATTTCTGGCGGTGTAGTATCTTGAATGGTTATTGTCTTATGGAAGTTAGCAATGTTTCCAGACGAATCTATTGCAGTCCATGCAACTATATTTTCACCTAATGTGAGCCCACTAAATTCAGATGTATTTGTTTGTATTATTCCATCTTGTCCAGTTGTAGTCTGTATTGGTGGGGTCACAGTAAATGAATAATCATCAGATAGTATTGGTGCGTTTGTAACTATAGTTTGTGTTGTACTAGTAGCCTCCAAAGTCTCATCTATATTCCAAACTATGGGATTAGCAGAGTCGTTTGTAATATCTTTTGGAGGAACATCATCAATAACTATGAAATTTTGAATATCAGACACTTGATTGCCACGAATGTCAGTTGCAGTCCAAGTTACTTTGTTAATGCCTAATTCAGCGTTCCACATGTTTGCAGTAACATCATACACATCAGGAAATTGATGTGGTCCGGGATTAAAATTAGAATAAGGAATACCGTTATGAAGATAAAAAGTCACTTTGTAGTTGTCAGTTAAAGTACCGCAATTTGTACAATTTGCATCGATTGCAGGCATTGCACATGAATTAAAGAATGGTTCAAAATAATACCCGTCAGGACATTCAGTACCTGCAGGCAATACATAGGACTGTCCTGCAGTAGAATGTACCGTTGGTGGAACTCTTGGATTAAATGTTTCAGAGAAGAAGAGACCATCGCCTTGTCCTGGAACATAAGTTGAGAGTCGTGTTATAGAATCAGGACCGGGTTGAACCAACAGCCCTTGGCGCACGATTACTGTTTGAGTATCAGTTGCAAAGATGGAAGAATCACTTTTACTTGTAGCCATCCAGGTTACAATAGTCTTTCCAGCAGGGAAAATATTTCCATCAGGGGCATCATTTGATACAGTGACATAGTTTTGATCAGCTGCTGGAGATCCCAAGTCAACTACTGCACTTGTCTCACCTGCAGCAGTTTCAGTAACAATATCAGACGGAGCAGTTATACGCAGATTCCAGTCTACAGGAATTGACACGCCAAATGGATTAGTGCCAGGGTGTTGATTAACAGGAATCCCAAATTCGCCAAGGCCAAGATTCAAATTTAATATGTTAAACGAAATGGGAGATAGTTGTAAAATCGTATTTGCGGAACCACCAAAATTCAATGCAAAATCCAAGGCAAGGTTCAGATGATTCAGGTAGTATACAAGATTTTGAAGATTAACATCAATGCTGCCATTACCAGTATCTTTAACTTTGGCCTTGATTACAGTTGGGGCAACATTTGGCCCATCAACTACTGGATAAAATGGTAGACCCACGATGACATTTTTTGCCTGGAACTTTAATTTCCCAGAACCACCGCTCTGAACATTTGTCAAACTATAATCTGTGTTTATTTGATTAGAGCTTGCGCTAGTAGTAAGGCTCAGTTCTGGAATCACATTGAAAACTCCTGTTTTAAGTGACGGAAAACATATTACAGCAGGAGCCCATTTTGTACAATCATCATCAATAGATATTGCATGATTCAGAAATGGAAATGTCAATGGAGAACCATACTGATTAACTGTTAATGGTGAAACTTTACCAGTAGCATATTGTTCCCCAAATTGTCCCCAATCAAAAGAGTCCAACCCACCTTCATCGAAGCTTTGCCCAAATGCAGCTATCTGTCCTGCATCATATCCAAACGGTGTAGTATAGCTGCCGCAGTTTAGCCCATTATTTTTTAGAAAGTCGTTTACAATCTTGGTAATGTTTGCATCAGCTGTTCCTTCAAGAACACGTTGAATATACTGTTTCATTTGGTCTACAGCTACGCCTTTCCAAAAATTTGCATAGCCAGGTTCATTAGGATCTAACGGAATGTCGTTTTTTATTTTGTATATAGTACATATAGATTCTACAGATAGAGTTGGGTTGATATTGATGGAAGGGAAAGCAATTCCTATAACAGAGCCAGAAAATCTCACAAAAGCTCCTGCTCTAACAAAGAATTCATCCCCATCCCCTGGATCAATAAAATTACTAGCTGCAAACAAATCACAGTTTGCAACACCGGTTCCAAGTATTCCAGGATTATCATAGCAGAATTGACGATATTCTGCTGCTGTAAAGTCTAGCGGAGTAATTGCTGCATCAATCTCAAACTCTTTGTTGGGATACAAAATCCTTGGAACTGCAAGTGTAATCTCAACAGGCAGTCTAAATCCTACGCCTGCCTCTACGCCTGCCTCAAATCGCACATCATACCAGGTAATACAAGTAGTATGCAGGTGTGCATCGATGTGTAGTTCCCAGTAAGGAGTAGTATGCCATCCAAAGAACCACCATGTAGTATGATGCTCATGCCAGATAAAATGCAAATGCCACCAATCAAAACAAGAACGGTCATACCAATGTGCAAAATAACCCTCACCTACAATCTTGGAAACCCCCATCATCATTGTTTTGGAAACAGTAGTTGTTTGAATATCATCAGCTATTGCATCAGCCTCTTGAATAGCTAGTTTAGAAAAGTCAAGGTCAATCTCAGAGAGTGGTGAAAGTACATTGGTAAGATCGTCTTTAAAGTCAACTGGTGCCACAAATGCATACTCTTCATCTGTATCAAACTCGTAAGTTACTTTTTCAGTAATCTCCCATTGTCGATAAGTATTGGCAATTTCAATTCCGTTAAGATTTCCTTTCTCTTTGAAGAAGTTCCCGTCTTTGGCCTTTATGACCTTAAAGTTTGATGGATCATATAATGCAGGATGTTTTTTTGCTTTTTCCATACCCGGAGGATTCAGTTTCCGATCAGGAGAAGTGTCGGATTCAGAAAGTTCTTCTTTTATCGTAATCTCAAATTCGGAATCATTCTGATTGATTGGAAACCTTAATGGCTCACCATCCAAGTCATCAAGTAGTTGTTTGTTTAGTTTCTCAATAACTCTATCAGTAAGATCACATTTGTTACCTTGGAATTTTCCCTGACCCTCTTCACATATTTTTTTAAGATCTTTTACTGTCCCATTTGGCACATCTTCCAAATGTACAACATACTTTGACCAATCTCTGCCATTTTTGTCTAGCATTTGTTTTGGATTTTTAAATGTCAGAGTAGTCTTGGTTTCAATTTTTTTCCCTACAAGCTTTCCATCCTTTTTGATTTCTTCAACACCGACAAAATCAAATTGCACATCAGGGATTTCATCTGCAGGTCTCTTTCCATTGTTTTCTTTTGGTTTTTCAGGATCACCTTCCTTCATTATTTTAATTGCTTTTTTGATAGATTCCTGTAAGGGCGTGTTGTTTGGAAAGTTTTTGACTGCATCTGTATGATCCCACCCCAATGCATTCGGATTAGATTTATCATTTGAATTTTCTTTATGTTCTGCCATGGCAGAAGGAACTGTTTCCGGGATTACAACTGCAATAGTACCAGATAGTAAAATAATGGCAAAGAATATTGTGATTAACTTGTAAGCCACACTATTTGAATTTAATTAAATACACCCCCAACATCTGCAACATATCCCAATGCTTTTCAAAATACAAAAGATCTTAAAATATAGAAAGTATCAAAAAGAAAACCAAGTATCAAAAATGAGAAATAGTAATCATCCACATTATAACTTTATTTAAAAGTGAAGTTACTATTATATGAATAAATGATACATACAAATATGATTCATTTGTTAGGAAAAAAATGGACCATTCAAACATTGATTTTAATTAATAATAATAAAAAAATTTGTTTTAACAAATTAAAAAAAGAACTAAAGCCGATCACATCTGCTAGGCTTTCAACAATACTAAAAACAATCATAAATCAAGGACTAGTAAAAAAACGAGTCTTTCATAATTCGTCGATTAGTGTAGAATATTATTTGACGAGAAAAGGCAAACAGATCATAAAAGAACTAACACCACTATTACAGTACGAATAGGATTAATCGCGCTTTAGCCCAAAACGGTCTTTGAGAAAACTTGATTGATTTTTTACAGTATGACGAGTCAAGTCAGGATTAGGTCTCATTGAAAGTTTACTCAATTTTGAAAACAATTTATCAGAATTCTCAGTAATGATTTCAAGTTTTACGTGATAACGTTTGTTTTCAGCAATTATCTCAACTGTCGCTTCAACTGCTTTCATTACATTACTGTTTGAACGTACCAATCCAATAATTTTATCAAAAGGATATTTTACATTTCCACAAACAATGCTTTGATCAGAGACATAGATTGTTCCTTTGGCAGATTTTGCAAATGCTGTACCGTCAATATTGATTTCATTTGAACCATGTGTTATGAAACTAGAAAACTTACGAGATGTATTTTGGGGATTAATTTTTCCTACGATTATTTCACCAAAACCAAAATCATCACCAACAGGTTTTGATCCTAGTGCAGTTCTACTATTTTTATCATCAATTATACTCAAAATTCAACCTTCCCCATTCTTGCTTGCTCTAATCCTTTAAACAATCCATTAATGTCATCTGTACTAATTTCAATTTCTACACTAATTCTATCACCACCGCCAACTCCTTGACCACGTCCACCACCACCGACATCTTTGTCAAGTGTTACGTTGATTTTTTTCTGAATAGTACCTTTAATTGTAGTTGCAATTATCTTATCAAATGGATATTCATTTCCTGCGCAGTAAATTGCTTTTTCAGTTACAATTAGAGTACCTTTTGCCTTAGTTGTTCTTTTAGAATCTCGTCCAATCACCGCATATCCGATAGGGCCACCTAAAAGCCAGCTACCAACTTTTCTGCCGGCACCATGATGTTTAGTAGTTCTGATTATCAGTTCACCTTCTCCACGAAAGTAGACTTTTTCTTTTTTCTCGGATGTTGGTGGCGTTGTTATCTGAGGGGATGACGTTCCATTCATTGGAGAGCCACAGCCTGAACAAAACTTGTTTTCATCAGGAACTTGGGCACCACATTTACCACAAAACATAGCAATAATCAGAATAACTTGTTCTTAAAGTCGATCATCTATTCAGAAATATTATTAATTATCAGTAAAGTGTTCCAAGTTTTTATGAACTTAACATCTCATATCATACATCAATGACTGAGATTGAGGCATTTGCAAGGTATCAAAAACAAGCTGGACTGAAAAGTACTATTTCACTAAATCACATATCACTTCATACGTTTCAATCTTATCCGGGCAAGAAGGACACATGACAATGCACATGCAATGATAGGATCATACCTTGACATTTATGACAGAAAAAATGTAGAAAAACTGGAACTATTTTTGCAAATAGAACCATCACTTGCAATAACTAACATTTGAGATTCTTACTGTCTCTTACTATTTTAGATTCTCTTACTATCTCTTACAAAATAATAAGTTGCAAAAAGAGTAATGTCTCACTTTTTATGCATAAAATAAGACTTATTTTCACTTATTCTCATGCCTTACAAACTTACAAAATGTATTAGTAAGAAACTGTCACGCCTTCAGAAGATATCAAGGTCTATTCGTAGAAGCTATCAAAAGTAGTGTAAAAGCTATCCAATGATAGCTTACTGTAGGCATGAAAATAAGTAAAAGCTACTCACTGGAGTGGAAATTTTTCTTAATACACAGTCTATTACACAACATTAGTGTAATTAGAGGAATGAAAGTGAGGGAAACAAAACTTTTAAAATTTAAAAAAACTATGGTCCCAAGCGACGGAGTTGAACCATCGACAACCCGGTTTCTGTATGCCTGATATGCTGTTATTCAGTCAGCCATCTAAAGCCAACAACTACAGCCGGGAGCTCTACCAGGCTGAGCTAGCTTGGGACAAAAACAACGCAGTGTTCTAGTATTAAAAAACTATCGAAGCCTAACTAATCTGATTAGAGATCATCCGTGTTTTCTATAGGCATAAATACCATCTTTCAAGAAAAGAAGTTTGTTGACAGAACTACAGTTATCATATAGTGGTTATGTCTGTGCTCCTTATTTGCACAATCATGAGTCTGTTAAATTAAAAGACATATGGATGTCATCGAGCAATATTGAAGCATTATATTTTGTGACTGGAACATTTTCAGATGAGAGCAAGCCATACTTTTCTGAATCATCAAATCATTATATTTTGGGAAAATTCAAAGATAGTCAATTTATCGTAGATGATTTAATCCATCATAATCAAGAAAAAACATCCTTTATTTTTAATGTGCAAAATGAATTATTTCAAAGATTAGTTTCTGGAGAAACAAATTTTGTTACTGTCTATTATTTAGAATATGGGGAATCTCATGATGATTTTCAAGAAGTTGCAGATATTTTATTAAAACGAGAAAAAATTTGTGTTGGTGGATTAGGTCACATGAATACATATTGCAAATTGCCTCAAAAATTCACTTTTCCGTATTCTGATAATGTTGTAATAATTGAGGTTGCTAGTGAAAAAGGTCATCAAAGCGTAAAAAAATACTGCGACCAAACTAAACGAGATGTAAATCGAAAAGGGTTAACGATGACTAATTTATTGAGTCTTTCAATTCTTGAAAAATTAAAGTAAAATCTGTTTATTTTAATTATTGATGGATCATTTTAGTAATTTTTTACCTATTTTTGTAATTGCTTGAAAAAGTGTAAATGTTAAATATTCGACTAAAATCAGCTTCATCATGAGTAAGCCCGCTGATCTTGGTTCATTGAAAATAGGATCTTACATTTTACTCCCAGTATCTGATCAGCCAGATGGCGAACCATGTAGAATTGTAGAATATGATACATCTAAACCTGGAAAACATGGTGCTGCAAAGGCTCGAATTGTAGGTGTGGGCGTATTTGATGGTCAAAAAAGACCACATGTAGGACCAGTTAGCATGCAAGTTCACATTCCACTAATTGACAAAAGAGTAGGTCAGGTGATTTCAATCATTGGAGAAACTATTCAAATTATGGACTCTGAAACTTTTGAAACAATTGATGTCACTTTAATCGATGAAGAAATCAATGGAACTGTTGCAAATGGTCAAAATGTAGAATACTGGAATGTTATGGGCCGAATTAAAATCATGCGTATCAAAAGTTAATTAAATTTCGTTATCTTTTAGTTTTTTCTATGTTCGTTTTATTTATCTAATTTTGGTTCTTCTATGCTTTGAGTAATGTATCCTCCATTCGTTGATTCTGGCGGTGGAATTTTTTTAGCACTTCCTAATCCTATGGTTGTGATAATCACTGATGCCATAATGATTGAAAATACAATTTGTGGATATGCTTCAGCATTTGGTAAACCCATTGTTAATGGAAATGTAGCAAGTACGGCTGCTGCAAGCCCTCTTGGTATCATTACTGTTGTTACTTTTTTATCCAATTGTGAGAATCGTTTGGTTAGGGTCATTTTTACAATGGAAACTCTTGAAAAATAAATTGCTAGTGCAACAATCACTCCAAAGACGATAAACTCTACATTTCCAAAACTAGCTAAAAGTCCAACAAATACAAAGAAAAATGTTCTAACTAGAAAAGTAACTTGGTTATGTGTAGGATCATCTGTATCAATTTTTGGCAAAGTAAATCTAAGATATTTTGCTAATCGTCGTTTATTTCCTAGCATTAATCCAAACACTAATGCAGTAAGCGCACCTGATTCTCCAAAAGAATTTGCCAAAAAATAAAGAATAAACAAAATGGCTAATGTGAGCATGTAGCTATGTTTACTTGTAGAAAGCTTGGTTGTTACATACATCCATGGAATTCCTACTCCTAAACCTAGTATCAATCCAACTGCAACCTGATTTCCAATGGTTGAACCGGTACTGTTGATATCTATTGTTCCAGCCAATACTGCTCCAAATAAAACAAAAGCAATTATTGTCGCAAGAATGTCTGTAAGTGCTGATTCAAAACTAAGTAATGATTTTGCATTATCTGAAATTTTCAAATTTCTAACTAGTCCAAAAACAATTGCTGAACTACTTCCTCCAACTATTGACCCTAGTAATACTCCCTCAATCCATTCCCATCCAAGTCCATAATGTGCAAATACAGCAACAATGCCAACTGACACTGCAAAACCAATCATTGATAATATCACTGCGAAGTGTGCAGTGCTTGCCATGCTTTTTAGATCCAAATTTAATCCTCCATCAAACATGATTATGATAAGTGCAAGAGCTGCAAAATATGGTACTACCTCCAAAACAACTTCTGGTTGAATTAATCCTAATACTGGGCCAATGATTATCCCCAAAATCATCAAAAATGCCACATCTGGGATTCCTGTTTTTTTAAAGAAAACTTCACCAGTAACACCTAGGAAAATTACAGTTCCAGCAGCAAGAAGCAATAACGGGGCTGACACTATTGTGTCTGATGCCAGTGATGAGAAAATACTAGTAATGTCTTGTATTAATGACTGAGATGATTCTGATGCTTGATTATTAAAAATACCATTTATTCCAATATCTGAAAAAAATATCCTTAAACCGTTTGAAAAAGAGTACAGTGATTCGTTACTCATAGATTGCATAATTACATCTAGGAGCGACAAAAAATATTGCATGATTATTTTTAATTTTTTGTTTATTACTAAATGATGTAAACAATTATTGACCGGAGTCTAACTGTAAAGCCTTTTCTGCCTTGATTTCAATTTATGAGCCTAATGCCTAATAATTTTAGTTTGATTTATGATTCGATACTATCGTAAAAATATCTAGATCTCCAAGACATAAGTTTATTGAAAATTTCCAAATAATTATCTTCTTTTGTAGTAACGTGTATGTGGCCATAAACCTCTTTAAAATAACCTTCAAAAACCAACGTACATTGTTTTTTAAATAAAGGGATGGTTACTCCAACTTTTTTAATTTTCTTAAACTCATATCTATCAATACTAATAATTTCGTTTTTAATTTCTATCTGCTTTTTTGTATTATTTTTGTTGATGTCCTTGTCGACTTGACTAACTATCACATCCGGCCATTTTTGAGTGTCAAGGGGCCAATGATGAATGTGTACTTTATCTGCCATGAAATTAATTTCTGAAAATTCGTTTTTAGGCAATAACTGATTTTGATATTATTTCAACTTAAAGATATGCAAAATTTACATATGTAATTTTGTGGTATTTGATTCTGCACGTTTTAAATATTTTTTAATTTACATAATTTCATAAGTTAGCACTATGAAATAAAGTTGCCACTATCTTATATGTCACAAAGACGTAGTTAAGATGATAAGAAATGAAAACCACAAATCAAGTTGAAAAGAAAGCTCCGGCATTCAAGTTTCTGATGATACTAATTGCCGCAACTTCAGTTATTCTTGTCTTGATCATATCTCCTTGGAATGTATTTCCAACATTGGTAACTGAAGATGTAACTGTTATTGCCGTTACAAATTATGGTTGTGTTGCAGAATCTATGATGGGAATTTCTGTTGTAGTGCAAGATTGTGATGCAAAACCTGGCGATGTAGTGTCTGCAACATTTTACATCCCGGCAATGGAGATAAATGGCTACTATGATAGAGTACAGGAAAAACTAAAAATGGTTAATCCTTAAACTCTGTCTTTTTTCTTTATTCTAATTTCGCATCTTTATTTCCCGTTTTTGGAACTATGACTAGACAAGAAAATAGACTAAATACTTTAGAAATTCATAGCGTAATTATATAATCTCAATATTCAAAAATTACGTATGAGTCGTTTATTGCCGTGGGCAGTATTGGTAATTTCAGTTTTACTTACTGTTCTTGTAACCTTCATGATTCATACTTCTATGCACAATGCAGCTGAAGAAAGATTTAATGCACAAATCGATGCAACTGTATATGCAATACAAAATCGTATTAAAACATATGACCAAGTTTTAGGCGGTGCATCTGGGCTTTTTGCTGCTTCAGAAGTTGTAACTCGTGCAGAATGGAAATATTTTGTAGAAAATCAAGGTGCTGTTGGTCGGTTTCCTGGAATTCAAGGCGTTGGTGTTTCAACGATAATCTATGATAAAGATCATCTTGCATCACACATTGAGCAAGTTCGTAATGAAGGATTTCCGAATTATACCGTTTGGCCAGAAGGTGATCGAAAAGAATACCATCCTGTTTTTTATTTGGAACCTTTAGATGCAAGAAATCAACGCGCCTTTGGATATGATATGTATTCTGAACCCACAAGACAAGCTGCTATTGAACTTGCACGTGAATCCGGATTGCCTACTTTATCTGGAAAGTTAACACTAGTTCAAGAAACTGGAATCGACGTGCAGCCTGGATTTCTAATTTATTTTCCACTATATGATAATAAAAAATCCATCCAATCTGCTGAAGACAGAATAAATGCATTTGAAGGATTTGTTTATGCCCCATTTAGAATGAATGATCTTATGACAAACATTCTTGGTGATACCCATAATGATCTTGTTTTTGTAATCTGTGATGAAAATGAAGATCCTGAAAATATTATGTTTGATTATGCAAAAATAAACAATATTGATGAAAGTGATATTGATTATACCTTTACAAAAACACTAACAATTAATGTAGACCAAAGAAATTGGATTTTAAAATTTAATGCATTACATTCATTACATGATGATGTTGAAAATCCCCTAATCGTATTGTTATTATCTGTAGGATTTGGGTTGTCTGCTGCTTTATTTTTTATATTTCGTGCTCATAATAAAATACTTAGACTCACAGAACAGTCTGTCCGCGAAGAAAAAATGATAGCGATTGGTGAACTTTCAGCAAGATTAGTTCATGATATTCGGAATCCATTGACAGCCATTACCTCATGGGCACAACTAATACGATTGTCTTTAAAAGAAAAACCCAATGAGAAAATTTCCAATCATGTAGATTCAATTTTAGACACTACTGAAAGAATTACATTTCAATTAAAGAACGTGATGGATTTTGTCAAAGCCAAGCCCAAAACTATTACTTCACATTCTTTAACTTCCTTATTTGATGAATCTGTCAAAAGTACTCCAATACCTAATGAAGTTAAGATAACCATTCCAAAAACTGATTTAAAAATTGAATGTGATTCATCTCAAATAATTATAGTTTTTAGTAATCTAATTACAAATTCAATTCAGGCGATGAATGGAAAAGGGAACATCGCAGTTAATTTTGAAGTAAAAAAGAACAATGTGATAATAGAATTTGTAGATACCGGACCTGGTATACCAAAAGAAAACATGTCTAAAATATTCAATCCATTATTTACCACTAAAGAAACTGGTATTGGACTGGGTTTAGTAAGTTGCAAATCCATAATAGAAAATCACAAAGGAACAATTTCAGTAAAGAATAATCCTACAACATTTACAATTAAACTTCCATTAAAACAATGATCACTGATACCGTGAATGTCTTGGTTGTAAATTTTGTTTCTAATCAGCTCATTTTATAATTTCAACTTTACAAACAATCAATAAATTATGCTTGCTAAACTAGGTGATGTGGAATCTACATATGAAATTCGACGGATTTTTGGATTCTTATTTATCTGTGTGGCTATCGCTGTGGCAATTTCATCGATCACAAGTGAGATTTTATTTTTAAATAATTATTCTGGATATACTCATGGTCTTGTTTGGTTTGGAATATTTGGATTAATCTTTGGATATTATTTTTTACATTTTAAAGAAAAACTTTCTTTGATACGGAATCGTATGAAAAATAGTCTCACTTGGCCATTATATGTAAAAATCTTAAATGGCTTTTGTTGGGCGATGCCTTTTGTTTTGATAGGTATTTTTCCACAATATCTTCAATATCTGATTTTGATTGGAATAGGACTAGGAAATCTCTCAACTTATTTTTTCATGATATTTTTTAGCAAGCAAAAAAACAATGAGCAATTTTTGATAGGATTGACTGCATTATTGGTAATTCCATTAGCTATAGTTATTGATACGTCAATATTTGAATCTAAACAGAATATTGCCATTTTATTATCTAGACTTTTGATCTCTGTTTCATATTTTACTGGTGGAATATATGCGATATTTTATAAAATAAAACTATCTTAAATTATCTAGTTTTTCTAATTAAAGATTTTTCAAAACTAGTGTACTAAATGCTACTACATTCTTAAAATTACATGGCTTCTTTTTATCACGCGTTATTTCTTCCAGCTGGATTTAATGGATTATTTTTGGCTATTGCAACTAAAACCGGCATTGATTTTTCTCCCAGTGGAGTAGGTTTGATGATTTTTGATATTTTTCAACCACTTGTAAATGAACAAAATGTTTTTCTTTTTCGAGCTGTTGAAATTACGTTGTTATTGCTTCCATGGGTCTCATATGTAATTGTGGTGATAAAATTTGGTGTAAAAGGGTTAGTGATTTTTGGCATTATACTTTTAGTCAGTTATGTCTTCTTTAATTATTTTTTAAATTAATGTATTTAAAAAATCTGACACCAATAAATCATCAGTAAGAAAGCTTCGAAATTACTTAATATAATTCAACAAATTATGCTGTAATGAAATACGTAAAATTGTTTTCAGCACTGGCAATCATAATGGCAGTTGCAATATCTCCTACCACTGGAGTATTCGCACAAACAGATGTTAATGCCGATGTTAACGCTGATGTTAATGCAGACATTGGCAATGATGTTAGCACAGATGTCAATGCCGATGTTAGCATAACTGCTGAAAACACAGACAAACAAATCTACAAAGAAAAACAAAAACAAATTCGTGAACAAGTCAAAGAACAAAGACAAGATCTAAAGTCAAAATTAACTGATTTGCAAAACTTGCGAAATGACAGATTAGCTGCACACGCTGAGATAGATGTAATTCTATCTTTGGAATTTACAGGAAAAGTATCTGGTTGGGTAGTTATTGGTGGTCAAGCAGTTCCTGCAACATTTGATCTTTCTGGTGAAGCCGGAAAAATTGGTCCACGTGGTTGGAAAATAATTGGAACCGCAACCGCTGAAATTGGAGATAGAGAAGTTACATTTGATCTTCAAGGTCATGCAAGAGGAAATCATATTTCTCTTAAAGGAACAACCAGCGAATTTGATAATGTAGTGATTCATCTCAATGGCTACTTTGCACCAGTAGCTGATGATGCTGGTTCATTTGCACTTGCATTTCACAGATCTGCAATTATCAATGAACAAGCACAAATCAGAATCCCATTGATACTAGTTGGTCAAGTAGATACCACTCCAATTGGAGATGCACTTCCACCAGTAGTTGAATCAGTAGATGTATCAGCAGATTTGATGGCCCTTTTTAATTAAAGGCCCCATTTTTTTATTTTTTTGACCCTTTTTCATTATGGGATATATTTGTCTCTTCCTTAGTAATGCCAATAACATGTTTGCTAAGAATTCAAGTAATAATTTGGAATATCCACAACTAAAATACTTCATCTCAAAAATTAATACGGATGCTGATGATGAGCGGAAAAGCCGTCTGATGTATGATGAGGATTATGAGTAATGAAGCATCCTGCATATCTTTTTCAAAGAATTGTTGATTTTTTTATATTGAAATGAAACTTGCGTCTCTTTTTTCAGGTGGAAAAGATAGTCTTTATTCTATATTCTTGGCAAAAAACCAAGACTATGATGTAAATTGTCTATTGACCGTGTTTCCTCACTCTGCTGAAAGTCATTTATTACATCATCCTAACTTACAATGGACTAAACTACAATCCCAATCTATGAAAATACCTCAACTAATAATCGAATCAAACTCAGATGAGACTAACAATGAAATAAATTCGCTAGAAAAAATTTTGATACAATCTATTGATCAATATGGCATTGAAGGAATAGTACACGGTGGTATACAAAGCCAATTTCAAAAGGAAAAATTTGAAAATTTATGTAATAAACTAAATCTTGAACTTGTTACCCCGTTGTGGAATAGTAATCCATTTGAATACATGAATGAATTAATCTCTTCAAATTTCAGATTCATTATTTCTAGTGTCTCATCTGGGGGATTAGACGAATCATGGCTTGGAAAGATAATTACCAAAAACGATGTATTAATTTTATATGATCTCTCTAAAAAATTTGGTTTTAATTTAAATTTTGAAGGTGGTGAAGCAGAAACGTTTGTTGTTGATTGTCCGCTCTTTTTACATCCAATTGATATTGTTAAATCTGAAAAAATCTGGGATGGATATAGAGGAAGGTTTGAAATAGTGGATGCGAGGCTAAATTATAATGCTTGATGGTCTTAAGAATAATCTTCGTGATGCAATTAAGAAAATTGTAAAATCCTCCGGTATTGATGAAGAACTTATCAAAGAACTATCAAAAAACGTTCAGAGAGCATTATTACAATCAGATGTCAATGTTAGATTGGTTCTTGAAATTACAAAGCAAATAGAAGCACGTTCATTAAATGAAACTCCCCCTCCTGGACTATCTAGAAAAGATCATATTGTAAAAATTCTTTATGATGAACTTGCAAAGCTTCTAGGAAAAGAATCTGATTTTGATTTTAAATCTGGTAAGCAAAACAAGTTAATCATGCTTGGAATACAAGGTAGTGGGAAAACAACTGTAACTGCTAAACTTGCTAAATTCTTGACCAAACAGGGATATTCTGTAGGTGTCATAGGTGCTGATACGTACCGACCTGGAGCTTTAGTGCAATTAAAAACCATGTGTGAAAAATCCAATGTCGAGGTATATGGTGAACCAAACAACAAAAATTCTCCAGATATTGTGAAAAATGGATTAAAGTATTTTGAATCATTGCCTTTAGATGTAATACTAATTGATACTGCTGGACGACATAAAGAAGAAAAAGATCTTTTGTCTGAAATGGAACAAATTAACAAGGTAGCAGAACCTGACCTTGCAATACTTGTAATTGATGGAACTATCGGTCAACAATGCTTCAATCAAGCAGAAGCATTTCATAAAACGATTCCCGTAGGCGGAATTATTATTACTAAATTAGATAGCTCTGCAAAAGGCGGTGGTGCAATAGCCGCATCTGCAGCTACAGGTGCTCAAATCATGTACATTGGTACTGGCGAAAGAATCGATGATTTAGAAAAATTTTCACCAACACGATTTGTTGGTAGATTGCTTGGCATGGGTGATATTCAAGCAGTTTTGGATTTGGCAAAAAGATTAGAAAATGAAGGTGATGATGTTAGACTAAAAAGAATTTCAAGTGGAAAAATGAACATGGATGATTTTTTTTATCAATTGGAAGAAGTTACAAAGGTAGGATCATTGAAAGGATTTCTTGATAATATGCCAGGACTTTCCGGTATGGTTAAAGATGATCAATTGGATCAAATGGAAGGACGAGTTTCTAAATGGAGATTTATTATTCAAAGTATGACAAAGGAAGAAAAAGCAGATCCTGATTTAATGAATTCATCTAGAATTAAAAGAATTTCAAGGGGGTCTGGTTGGCCAGAACATGAAGTTAAGGAATTGCTAAAAAATTATAAGAATTCAAAAAGTATGATGAAGGCATCAAAAGGAAGACAGATGCAGGGTACTCTTCGTCGTATGGGATTCGGTTAGAATTTTTATTTTTTAAATACTGGAATTAATATGACTACTCTTAAAGAAATTATTCCAATCTCAAATGACTTAATGAAAAATTATGGTTTATGCGATAGTTGTCTAGGCAGACTTTTTTCTAAACAGCTAAATTTATCTTCCAACAGATTACTTGGAAAAAAATTAAAGACACATGTAAAACAATCAACAAAGAAATGTTTTATCTGTAAAAATTTACTGGATAATCTTTCTACGTATTTGAAATTAATGCTAGATGCTTCTTCAAAATATAATTATTCCTCAATAGTTATTGGCGCCTTAGTCAAACCATCAATAATGGATAGAGATGATTACATAAAATCAAAATACAAACTACGTGGAATAGATAGTGTTAAAACTGATATTACAAAAGAACTTGGAAAACAATTCGTAAAAAAAACAAAGAAAATTATTGATTTTTTAAATCCTGATCTTACATTTACAATTAATTTTAAAGATGAATCATGTCAGATACGCTCAAAATCAATTGTACTATATGGACGATATACAAAGTCTGAACGAGGACTGCCACAAAAACAAAAGTCTTGTACTAACTGTTCTGGAAAAGGTTGTAAGAGTTGTAACCTTCATGGTATTTCTGAGTATGATAGCATTGAGGGTAAAATCTCAGAATTTCTTTTTACTACATTTGGCGGTACTACTACAAAATTTACTTGGGTAGGAGGTGAAGATCAATCAAGTCTGGTTTTAGGTTCAGGTCGTCCATTTTTTGTCAAACTTCAAAACCCATTTAAAAGAAAAATTTCACTGCCAAAAAAAATAGTTTCTAATCCAGTTGTTATTCATAATTTGAAAATTATCTCTGACCCTCCAAAAACTTCTATTCGCTTCAACTCCTTAATCGAATTAAAAATATCTACGGAACATGAAATTATTTCTGAGAATCTGAAGAAATTAAAGAACATACTTTCAAATCCTGTTGTGGTTTATGAAAAATCCGGAAAACGTTCTGAAAAGGCTGTTTCTATTTTAAAATATAAAAAAATATCCAAAAATCTCTTTAATTTAATTATTAAAGCTGAAGGCGGGTTACCTGTAAAACGATTTGTTGATGGTGACGATGTGACCCCTGGAATCACTCAAATGATGAGTGATAGATGCACTTGTGTGGCATTTGATTTTCTTGAAATTAGCCTAAATGATAACAATTAACTAATCCCTGTTTTTCAGATTATCCATGCCCATGAGAAAAAAAGGTAAACATGCAAGACGTGCCGATCAACGAGCCGATAGACGTAGAAAAAAGACTGCGAAATCTGGAAAGCCAAAATCTAGATAGAATCAACCTTTTTACATTCTAATTCCTCGAGGTGATACATTGGATCCGTTAGTACGACTGAAAGAAGCCCGTCTTAAAGGACTAATCCCAGACGATGTTTATGATCTTATTGTAAAACGATTTCCTATAACTGTTGAAGGAATTAATAGAATTGAAAAAGCATCGGGGATTCGTTATCCGACTGCTTATGTAGAGCCCTCAATAGTTATTTCATCCCCGAATCCCAATTCCTATGAGTTTGGGATATTATTTGCTAGAACCATCCCTGTATTTTTTGATGAAAAATTTCATGTAGTCATTCAAATCTCTGCACCATTGGTTGCATATGGTCTAAAGGGTACAATTCATGCAATTTTGGCACATGAGTTTTTACATTTTCTTGAATTGACTAGAAAAATATCTAAAATGGATTTACTTTCAGACGAAATTACTGGGAATCTTTTTGAAAGTGTCTATGCTGATGAGGGAAGATTGTTTGAGCCTAAGGCTGTGTTTAAAGATAGAACTTTATTAGATCACATTACTAAACGATTTCCAGCTGGTTTTAGGGATTACAAATTAGAAGATAAGGTGATGAAATTTTGGATAGAGAAAAATCTTCCAAAAATCAATATTTCTCTTGACGCTAACACCGTTAAATTGTCTGCTGAATCACTGGCAAAAATAAAACTGGATCCTTTGTTTTTAGATAAGATCGCACAACTTGAACAAAAAAGTGCAAAGATTAGAACAAAAAAACTTTATTGATATTTTTTATTCTTGCATTTTTGATATTATGGCGCAATTATTGTATCTAGAACTAATTTTGTAGTTCTGCAATAATAGATTTAGTTTTATTAATTATATTCATATAATCAATGTTAGGATCTGTGCTTAGCAAAAAGAGATTTTTACCAAGTTGAATGCTAATTAAAATGACATTTTCATATTCTGTAACTGATAATTTTTCTTTACCAAACTTATAAGATAAATTTTGAAGGCGTGTCCATCTCTCAAAAGTATAATGAACTGACATTTTGACTTCTTGCTCATTTAGTAATGTTACATCATCTCGATTTTTTTCAATTATTAAATCCCCTTTTGAATCTAAAACTCCTGTGAATCTAACATGCGGATCTACTTCTAATATTTTATTACATAATTTTTCAAAATCCATTTTTTATCAGTACTTTTAACTCCAAACTGTCTTCTTATTATATTTTTTTTAGAATATTTTGATATGACAAATTTTGTAAAAAGTAAAACCAATTTTTAATTTAAATTAGATTGATAGTTTATTGATTAAACTCTGTTAATCCACATTTTCCACAAGTGTTTCTGTCTTTGTGTTTAGACATGAAAACTCCTTTTCCGCATCTAGAACAATTTTTTCTACCTCTTGTTATTTTGTCTTTGTCAACTTTGAAATATTTGTAGACATTAGGACTAGAACCTTTTTTTCCTGCAGATGCTTTTTTTGCTGCCATTATTCAGTTTTCTCCGCGGTTGCTTCAGCATTTGCATTATCTACTTCTGCTTGTTTGGCTTTTGTCTTTTCAATTCTTTTGAAGATTATTGGGTTAACATGTTTTTTTGCCAATCCTTCATCATCATAGATGAAGAAAGTTCCTGTAACTAGTGCTTTTCCAACATGAGTTTGTAATCTCATAGGAATCACAATTTTTCCAGAAAGTTTGAATTCTTTTGTAATCATATCTACCGCCTCAAGTTTTTTGAGTTTACCGCCTAATCCTGTAAAATTACAGATCAGTTCTCTTCTTGATAGGAAGGCGTTATTTACGTCAGTTACGGTCTGAATAATAGACATGTATCCAAAATCCTTAAGATATTTCATATAAACCTTGATTGATAATGGAGAACAAATTTAAGAAAATTCAGTCTAATTCTCATATGGAACGGTATATGATTCATTTAAAAAATAATGATTACAGTCCTAAAGATTCATCTTATCTTGTAAATCATGCAAGAAAAATATGTTCAACCATTCCAGCTTCAGTAAGAGTTGCTAGAGTTGCACGTAAATTTTTGGAATTTGATGTATCTGTAAATCCTGACGATTTAGATCTTGTAATTGAAAAATTATCCACAATTGGACCTTTGGATAATGCAAGACATATCTTTGAAGAAAAGATTGGAAAGGAAGATGGAACCCGTGATGGTGTCTTTTATTTTAACAATGAACGATTTTGGGAAAGTCATGAATCTTTAGAAGGCGTATGGAAGCAATGTTATGGTAGAGAAAAAGAACTCGTTCAGGGAATTATTCTTCTTGCAGTTGCTTTTGCTCATGCACAAAAAAATGAAGCTCGTATAGGTATTGGGATGTTACAGCGAGCATTAGAAAAGTTAGGTGACTCTCCTGGCACTTATGGTGAAATTGATGTTGATAGGATTAGAAATAAAATAAAAGAAATGCAAAAAACTGAAGAATTAACTATATTTGAGATTTGATTAAATTAAGAGCTGTTGTTACAACATCTGCTCCTTGAATTAGACCAATACTGCCTTTTTTAGCTTGCTTTTCAGTTACTCTAGTTGTTCCATCGTTTTTGATAAAATTTCCAGATACTAAAATTGGAACAGGATCATCACTATGTCCTTTATTAATACATGGTGTTGAATGATCTGCTGAAATAACTATTGCAACTTTATTAAAATCAATATTTTCAAGTAATGTTTTGAAAAATCTGCGGTCAATCTCTTCAATGTTTTTCATTTTTCCAATCGCATCTCCATCATGACCAAACTCGTCTGGTCCTTTTAGATGGACATAAATTGCATTCTGAGTCTCCATTGCTTTTGCAGCTACTCTTGCTTTTTCTTCATAATCTGTTAATCCTCCAGCTTCAAATGCTTTCATCTTTAACACTTCAGAAATTCCAAGTTCTACTGGCATATCTACAATGCATGAAAAATTCATTGAATACATTTCATTAATTGGCTTTACGTCTGGATATTTGTTTCCTGCGTCTCTTAATAAAATACAACTCAAACTTTTCTTTTTTTCATTAATTCTTTTTTTATTAATCTGGCTTTCTTTCATAATTTGCAGTGATTGTGTAGTAAATTCATTAACTAATTTAGCAGTTTTTTTAGCACTTTCAGTTTCATCTAATGGTAAACATTTTTCAATTCGTAAAAAGTCTCCCACTGCTTTTGCTATTCCCATACCTTCTACCCTGGCATATGCAGGATCAGTGTTAGTAATTTGAGATGATAATTTTTCATTCTCAGTTCTAATTCTTACTGTTACCCTGTGACCTATGGTTGGTGATACAACTACTGACGTATTTGGAAATGAAAATTTAATTTTATTTTCAATTTCTTTTGCAACTCCGTCTGCGTCATTTTTTTCAATATGTCTTCCTGCACGTCTATCGACAATAACTCCTTCATCATTTAATGTCGCATAATTTCCTCTTAGTGCCAAGTCTCCATCTTTGAAATCAATTCCTACTCCTATTGCTTCTATTACTCCTCTTCCTGCGTAATCGACATGGTGAAATCTATACCCTAACATGTTGAAAACTGCAATGTCTGATTCTGGAGCAATTCCTTTTCCTACGGAAATGACTTCTCCTATTACCCCCTTTTGTGCTAATTTATCTAGAGTAGGAGTGTTTGCTGCTTCTAATGGTGTTTTACCATCTAGATCTGGATGTGGAAGATCTCCCACTCCATCTAAAAGAACATAAATCATATGAATGTCTGAATTGTTGATTCTATCCGTATTTCCAAATTTTTTGCTGCTCTCCTTTAAATCTTACATAAAAATATGCGATCATAAAATTTTTAGTTTTGATATGAGGAGTGTTGTTCTATTTGCAGTTAGTGTTTTTAGAATATGAAAAATCTTAAAATGATACTTTTTTATCATTTGTTTTTTTATTTTTAATTTTTTGTATATTGGAAAACGTTTTAACATACTTAAACTTCAATTATGAATTATGGGGGACATGCGTAAAGATTATGTTTCTGAACGCTTTATGATCGTCTCTAAAAAAGATGACAAGGTTGTAGACCCAAAAAAATCACCTTATGCTCCTGGAAACGAATCAATGACAAACCCTTCAGTTCTTTCACTAGTTGCAAAAGATGGTATGTTACAACGTCTTCAGGATAATGAAGATGAATATGTTGAAGGTTGGTCGATTAGAGTATTTGAGAGTAAAAATCCTATAGTTTCCATTGAAACTGAAAATTCATACAGTGACAGACCACATTACAGTGAACCAGCTTATGGTTATCATTACATTGTGGTTGCATCTCCAAAAGAAAAAGATACTCTAGCTACTATTGATTCTGAACAATGGTCAAATATTCTTGTAGTTGTTCAGGATAGACTTCGATGGCTCTACACTCAAAAAGGTGTGACATACGTTTCAATTTATGCCGATCAGGGAGAATCAGCAGGCAGTAAAAACCCGCATCCACATTTGAATATTTTGACATTTTCAACAATTCCTCCTGTTATTGAAGAAGAGGCAGAAGCTTCATACAAAATACTTAACGAAAAAGGAGTATGTCCAATGTGTCAAATTGTTAACGAAGAAATGGGTGGGCCCAGACAAGTTCTTCAAACTGAAGGATTTATTGCATTTTGTCCTTGGTCTCCATCTTATCCATACGAATTTTGCATTTCTCCAAAAAAACATACGACTAGTTTTTCTAAAATAACTCAAAAAGAAATTAATGACCTTTCTCTTATTTTACGAGCTACATTGGGAGGTTTGTCAAAAACTGTTAAAGACGTTTCATACAATATGGTATTTCATTTATCTCCTGAAAAGAAAAATAGCCGACAAATTCATTGGCATATTGAAGTTTATCCAATAACTAAACCATGGTCAGGTCTTGAACGCGGCTATGGTATTTTTCTAAATGATATATCCCCCGAACAGGCAGCAGAGAAACTTGGTGCGTCATGTAGAAAAGAATTAGCCAACTTAGTTGGTATTGTTTGAATAGTTTAATTATCAACTCGATTTTGTTAATATAATGGCATTAGAAAAATGGGTAGCAATTGCAAGTGTCGGATTGTATGTGATGTTTGTTGGAGAAATTATTTCTGTATTTAATTTTATAATTAATATTCCTGCTAATTTTGAATTTGGTACTTCATTTGAACCAAGTCCAAAAATATTACAATTCATCTCAATTGGCGTAGCTCCTGCAGCCGTTTTATCTGGACTTGCGTTTATACTGTCAAGACGTTATGGTTCCAAGCAAATTGGTTCTATGATTCTAAGTGGTGGAATTATTTTGTTAATAGGAATGGCATATTGTTATTCTCTTTTAGATAAGATTCCTGACTCTTACATGGTTGACGCTGTTATTATAACTCCACCTTTGTTTATGGGAGTTTCTATACCTGTGATGATTGTTGGGCTGATTTTAATAAAAACAAACAAGAAACGTCCGAAAAAAGAATATTTCTAAACATGATCAAATCTTAGCGCATTTGCATTATGTTTGAAGCCTATTTTTTCATAAAATGGCTTGACGTCATCTGCACAATCTAAAATTGTTTTATAACATCCTTGCTCCTCTGCATATCTTAAGAGATAGGTTATCATTTTTTCTCCAATTCCTTTTTTTTGATGTTTTTTATCTACTACGACATCTTCAATATGTCCAACTTTACCACCGTTATGGATAAATTTAGTTTCAATCAATAACGTAGTTGCACCTACCACTTTTCCATCTAATAATGCTACTATGGTTAATTGATCTTGATTTGAATTTATTTTATCAAATGTTTTTTCTATAATTTTTTTATCTATGTTGCTGGTTTGTCGTAATGAATCTAATGTTTGTAAAAATCCATTTAACAGATCCTCTTTTTGTAATTTTCTAATTGTTATGCTGTTCATTTTTTGTTTAAATTTTTCCTAATTTTTGAAGATATTCTTGATTTGCTTTTCTATATGTTGTTTTGTTTCCAATATCTAAAAACCCTTTTTTAGACAAAACGCTACTAACTAGTTTATTTTTTGCCATTGCTTTTCTAATCACATCATCCATTCCATAAGGGACATTTTTTGGAATAAACTGCATTATTTCTGGCTCCATTACATAACATCCAGTATTTACATTTGCAGTGATTTCTGGTTTTTCATTCCATGCAACTACCTTTCCTGTTTTGGTAGTTTCTATTACCCCATATGGTAGATGTGTTTTGTATTCATACAAATTCATCGTTACAAATGCTTTTTTTTGTTTATGATGTTTTATCATACTTCGTAAATTAAAATCAAATATTGAATCTCCATACATGCAAACAAAAGTATCATCAATGAATTCTTCTGCTGTTTTAAGTTGACCTGCTGTAGCTAATGGTTTGTTAGATATCGCATATTCAATATTTACTCCGAATCTTTTACCGTCTTCAAAATAATCTTCAATTGTTTTTCTTAGGTAACTTACACATAGTACTATTGATTTCACGCCGTTTTTTTGTGTCCATTCTATTAGGTGTTCTAAAATAGGTTTTTCACCCAAAGGAAGCATCGGTTTTGGTAGAAAAGTCGTATATGGTTGCAATCTTGTACCTAAGCCTCCAGCAAGTATTACGGCTTTCATGAATCTATAATTGAGATATGACTATTTATGTTCAAGTATGTATTTCTCTTATAGTTAAAAATTAATTAAATGATTTTGAAACTTTTTCAATAATTGATGCTGGAGTTTTGGCAAAAATAATAATCATTGGCTCTTTACCAAAATCTCCTTTATGATAAATAACATCTGGGGCTGTTTTTGATTTTTTTATTGCTGACTTTATCCCCCACTCTATGGATGATCCTTCTTTGGTCTTAATTTTATTTGGTTCCGAATTTCTATCATAGCTAGCAATGATTAATTTTGTTTTTTTTAATTTTGAAATATTTTCTTCATTATATTTTAAATTAATTGCTGAGCGTATTTCTGGAAATTTTTTATTCATAGCAATCAACGCTGTGGCAACATGTTTTGAACCACCATAGTTCAAATCCCCTGCAATCATCACATTATTCCCAGTTTTTACTATTCTTCCTGCGATTCCCACCACGTCTTTGATTGATTTTGGATTTATTTTTGAAAAGACAAAATTTGTTTGGCATTCAGGAATATTTTTATAAATATTTTTGATTCTGATGAATTTGTTAATCCCATTTGATAATTCAATTTGAATATCGTCCCTTTTTTTTATCTGTGTAATTTCTACTCCACGTCCAATACTTTTGGCATTTTTTATTGAATTGTAAGTGAATTGTTTTGAAAACTTGGCTGATTCTTTTAATGATTTTCCATTTGCTAATGAAACTAGTATTGCGGATGAATGATTACAGCCACTACCATGATTAGTTTTTGGAATTATATTGCCCGATAGTATGTATTTTGTTTTTTCTTCTAATATGAAATCTGCTATTTTCTTATTTTTTGATTCTATTCCTGTAATTATAACGTTTTTTGCACCCATCTTTTGAATTTTTAGGGCAGCTTTTAGAAGTGATTTTTTTGAATTTATTTTAATTTGAGATAGAAATTCTGCCTCGAATTTATTTGGTGTAATGACTGTCGCTAATGGAATTAAATATTTTTTAAAATCTCTAATGGCATTTTTTTCTATTAGTGATCCTCCAGTGGTTGATTTTATTACTGGATCTAACACAATTGGAATCTCTAATTTTTTTAATTCACTATGTATTGTTTTTATTATATCTGAATTGTATACCATTCCAATTTTTACTCCATCTATTTTAAAATCTGAAATCAATAATTCAAGTTGATTTTTTAATATTTTTTTTGACACTGGTTGAATCATCCCAAAATTAGATGTATTTTGTCCTGTTATTGCAGTAATCACGGTCAACCCATATCCATTTAACATATCAAATGTTTTGATATCGCTTTGTATGCCGGCTCCAGATGATGGATCAGAACCTCCTATTGAAAGTAAATTCATTTAGTTTTCTTTAATTTGATTGAACTAATCTGTTTTTCTATTTGATTTTTATTTTTTCTATTTTTTATGGGCTTGTATTATTGTTTATTTTCTTATGATGATAGAGCATTTATAGATCTGACTCAGTTTTTAATTGTTAATTTGACTGAAAAAAAAATTCCTTTATCTAACGATTCTCCGTCTGAATTGAAGTGTACTGTATGTCTACTACCGATGCAATATCAAAAGAAAATTAACAATGTCTTTCTTTGGCAGTGTTTTAAATGTGGAAAAAAATATTTTGTTTCAAACTCTACTGTTGACTATAGTGTATCTGAAACTTGGAGTTCTGCTAAATGAAAATTAATATTTGTAGAATTATCTTGTAAATGAAAACCATATTTTTTTATCTGAATTAATCTGTTAAATAATATGACTGATTTTATCTTTTGATAATATCGTGCCTACATTTCAGCATTTTATAATAATTTTACATTTACCTATGTGATTCGATATTTTCGGTAGATAGTATTGTTTATTCATTATGATGTTTGGTTCGCGCATTCAAATGAACAAAACTCATCTTTAAAACTCTGAAATTCTTTCCCACAATGTACACATTCTTTTGCCATTCTCATACTATCTATTGTCGGTTTAAGCATATAAGATCGATCAATTTTATGTTTATAGTTGCAAGTGTTATCGAATATTTTTATCGCTTGACGCTCTCATGATTGTTTAAATCAGGCAAAAACATAGATTATGCATGGGTACTCAAATGACTGCAGCCAGAAGGGGTGTTGCTACAGACGAAATGAAAACTGTGGCAAAAGATGAGGATGTCACATTAGAATGGCTTATCCCTAAAATTGCAAATGGTTCTATTATAATTCCTAGTAATAATGTTAGACCTCAAAAAATTCATAATGTTGGAATTGGTAATGGTCTTAAAACAAAAGTGAATGTAAACATTGGAACTTCTACATTAAATGTCAACCTTGAAGAAGAAATTGAAAAGGCAAAGGTTGCTGTAAAATACCATGCAGACACATTGATGGATTTAAGCGATGGCGGTGATGTTAAAAAAATAAGACGTGCATTATTAGAAGTTACACCTATAACATTTGGAACCGTACCAATCTATGAAGCATACAACTACGGTATTGAAGTTCATAAAAATCCATTAAATTTAACTGAAGATGATTTTTTAAACGCATTTGAAAATAATGCAAAAGATGGTGTTGATTATACTACTATCCACTGTGGAATTACAAAAGATATTGCAAAAAAAATTCTAAAAGTCAAAAGATATGGCGGTGTGGTAAGCAAGGGTGGAACAATCACTGCTGCTTGGATGTTACGACATGATAAAGAAAATCCATATCTGACTCATTATGATTATCTCATTGAAATTGCTAAAAAATATGATGTTACATTTAGCTTAGGTGATGCCTTGAGGCCTGGCTCTATTCTTGATTCTCACGATGAACTTCAGGTTCAAGAAATGATACACATGTCTCAACTAACAAAACGTGCCCATGAACAAGATATTCAAGTGATGGTGGAAGGACCAGGACATGTTCCGTTAAATGAAGTTGCAACTAATGTCCGATTGGCAAAATCTTTGATAGGTAACGTTCCTTACTATGTGTTAGGTCCCTTAGTGACTGATGTTGCTTCAGGACATGATCATATTGCAAGTGCAATTGGTGCTGCTGTTTCTGCTAGTGAAGGTGTTGATCTATTATGTTATCTTACTCCTTCTGAGCATCTTGCATTGCCTAATGCTGATGAAGTAAAGGCTGGTCTAATTGCATATAGAATTGCAGCACATGCAGCTGATTTAGTGAAACTTCGAGAAAAGGCAATAAAATGGGACATGGCAATGACTGAAGCTCGTCGAACATTGGATTGGGAAAAACAAATTGCATTATCTATTGATCCTGAAGAGGCAGCTAAGATTCATGGTAGAACTGGACAACGTCCAGGAAATAATGTTCCTTGTACAATGTGTGGTGGAGCATGTGTCTATGTTATGTTGCCTCAACAAAGAAAATATGATAAAGAAGAAAAATTACAACAGATTTAGTAATACTTTTTCAAGACTTGGAACTGAATTATAATTTTTTAGTTCATCCACTGTTATCCACAAATATTCTGAATTTTCCCAATTTAGTTTTATTTCTGGCTTTTTTGCTTCAAATAAAAATGGAAATATTTCCCATTCATGATTTTCATATTGCGGTGAATTTACCCTGAGTTTTTCTGCAGATTTTATTAATTTTATTTTATCTTCTGAAATACCGGTTTCTTCAAAAATCTCTATTTTTGCTCGTGTTAAAGGAGTTTCATTTTTTTCAATGATGCCGCTAATTCCGGCCCATAATCCTCTCATGGTTTTTACTTTACCACTTCTTTTTAGAATGAGTATTTTTTGTTCATCTTTAATGAAAGATGTGACAATTTTGGTTGCACGCATTTTTCTTATTTTTCAACGGCATGTACCATTTTTGTTAATTTTTTATATGAATCCTCTAGGTTTGTGTTTGCAGAGAGTTTCTCTTGACAATTTTTAATGTAATCTATGACTTCTTCTGTCTTTGATTCTTGTACCGCTGTTAGCAGTCTGCCTATATCTTTCCAAAGTTCTTCTGCAACCCTTCTAATTTCTGGGTTTGCGATAATAGTTTCAATTAATTCTGGCGATTCTGTCATTATGCTTTCAGCAAGTATTTTTTGAACTCTGAATGTAGTCCCCGACATTTTTTCAGTTAATGACATTTTTTCATCTTTTGAAATAATATTTGCAAATACAAGATTCATCAAATGTGTTAATCCTAAAATGACTGCAATTTTTTTATCATGCTCAACTGCATCAATTGTCACAAAATTTGCACCATCAAAAAGTTCTTTTACAACCGCTAATTCTTTTTTTGCATCTTTAATTGGAACTGAAATTATGTTTTGACCTTTGATTGATTTTGCTCCAGGGCCAAACATGGGATGAATACATATCGGATTGATTTTTGCAGGCATTTTTGATAACGATGCTACTACTTTGGATTTTTCTGATGATATTTCAATTAGATATGTTCCTCTTTTCATCTCTTTTGCAATTAATCTAATTATCTCTGGTGTTCTTCTTGTAGGGGTACACAACACAACATAATCTGCTTTTAAAATACCTCCTACTAGGGAATCTGATTGTATTATCCCTTTTCCTTGTATTTTGTTTTCACTATCATAACCAGTAACTTCAAAATCATTTGCTAGAAAATATTTTGCAAACCATTGCCCCATTTGACCCCCGACTCCAATTATTGTGATTTTCTTCTTCATTGCTTATCTCTCAACATATTACCAAGTATATTCATTCCCTCCATTAGTATTTTTTCGTCTTGACATGCCGATAATCTAATGAAATTCTTGAATTCTCCAAAACCCTCTCCAGGTGCAACAGCTAATCCTTTTTCTAAAAGACTGTTTGCAAACTGTACTCCATTAAAACCATCTTGATTGATGCGAGCAAATAGATACATTGCTCCATCTGGAGCAACAAAGTCCAAATTCATCTCTTTTGCCTTTTCAATCAATACCTTTAGTCTGGTTTGTACTGTATTAGTATTATCTGATATGTCTGCCTCCAGGGCTTTCATGGCAATATATTGAATAGGTTCAGACACATTTGTTAGGCAAAGAGCTTCTAATTTTGCTAATTTTTCTATAATTTCTGGTCTTGAAATTGCATATCCTATCCTAAATCCAGTCATTGCATGTGATTTTGAAAATGATTGTGTGATGATACTTTTATCGTAATTATAACAAAGTATGCTCTTCCATTTTTTGTATGCATATTGGGAGTAAATTTCATCACTTAAAATGTATAAATTATTTTTAATTGCTACTCTTACAATTTCATCTTGTAATTCTTCCGGAAGAATTTTTCCCGTTGGATTGTTTGGATAATTTAGTATGATCATTTTTGTGTTATTATTGATAACTTTTTGAATTTGTTCAATTGTTGGTTCCCACTTTCCTTCTAAAGTAGTAGTGATGGTTCTTACTTTAATCCCCGAATTTAATGCACACTCTTTGTATGCTGGCCATGATGGTTCAATCACAATTAATTCATCTCCTGGATTTAACAAAGTGTTAATTGCCGCATAAATTGAAAAGCGAGCACCTGGACTAACCATGATGTTATCTTGCGAAACTGTGGTGACTCCAAATTTCTCAGATGAATATTTAGCGAGCGCTTCTCTAAATGCAGGTAAACCTTTAGCATTTCCGTATTTTAAAAATCCTTTGTCAAAAACTTCTTCAAGGGCTTTTTTGACAATTTGAGGAGGAGGAAAATCTGGCTCACCTACTTCCATATGGATAATTTTTTTCCCATCCCTTTCCATTGCTTTAGCTTTGTGAAAAATTGATAGATGCGTTTGTTTGCTATCTGATTGTACCTTAATTGATTCATTAAGTAAAAAGTTTAAAAATTTTGTTGCAATTGCTTCATCAAATTTTAAATCGTTACATAATGTGATTATTTTTGAGCGAAGATTATCTTCACGAATTTCATCTGTTACTCCTTTTCCTATGTTTTTTTTAATTTCTCCAATTTCTCTAGAAATCTCAGTTCTCGTTTTTAACATCTTGATCATCTCAATAGTAATCTCATCGATTCTGTTACGAAGTTGGTTGATATTTGACATATCGTTACAATACAGGCTTGATTACTCCAGCTAAAAGAGCATGATCTGCTAAAGTTAGAGCAACTAACGAATCCACTACCGGTGGAGCTCTAGGAACTACACATGGATCATGCCTTCCTTTTACCTGTAGTATGGTATCCTTTTTAGTTTTAATGTCAACGGTGCTTTGTTTTTGAGCTATTGATGATGCAGGTTTGAATGCTATTCTAATGGTTATTGGCATTCCATTTGATATTCCGCCTAAAATTCCTCCAGAATTGTTTGTTTTTGTAATTATTTTCCCTTTTTTTATTGTGTACAAGTCATTATTTTCTGAACCAAATAATTCTGAACCTTGAAACCCTGAACCAAACTCAACTCCTTTAACGGATGGAATTGAAAATATTGCTTTACTTAAATCTGACTCTAATGATCCGAAGATAGGTTCTCCAATTCCAACTGGTACATTTGTACTGATTGATTCTATAATTCCTCCAAGTGAGTCGCCTTTTTTTCTTGCATCTAATATTGATTCTCTCATTTTTTTTGCTGTTTTTTCTTCAGGACATCTTACTTCATTTTTATAAATGGAATTAATCATTTTTTCATTAAATTTATTTTCCATTTTTATTTTTCCAATTTGTGCTGTAAATGAATTTGTTTCAACACCTAATGTGACTTTTAATAATTTTCTTGCAATTGCTCCTCCCATTACATGAGTTGCAGTTAATCTTCCGGAAAATCTACCGCCACCCCTATAATCATTAAAATGATTATATTTTACCATGGCTGGATAATCTGAATGGCCTGGTCTTAGTTTTGTTTTTAAATTTTCATAATCTTTTGATTTCTGATCACTATTCCATATTATCGTTGTAATTGGTGCCCCTGTGGTATATCCTCTAAAAACTCCTGAAATAATTTCTACAATGTCTCCTTCTTTTCGTTGTGTAGAAATTAGAGACTGCCCCGGTTTTCTAAGATCCAACATCTGTTGAATTTCTTTTTCATTAATTTCTAATCCTGCAGGGCAACCGTCTAAAACAGCTCCTATGGATTTTCCATGACTTTCACCAAAACTGGTTAAAACAAGACGCTGACCAATTGAACTTCCAGGCAACATATTGTGATAGTAAATTGATGCTTATAATTCCTCATTATGAAATAATGCAAAAAATTCTCTCAAAACTATCTAATTTTATATCATTTTACATCTGTTTAAAAATTATGTTTTTTCTTTAAAATAATTAAAATTTTTACAATTAATACTTAAATATCAAAATAACGTACATTATATGTGCAAAAACGTGTAAAATCTAACAAATGATTTGCGCGGCTCTGCGAAAAATGCATGTTATCTTCGAAAAACCGAAGTGGGTGAGGAGAATGCTTTTCACTCTATACAGGGTCGCGCCTTTTAACCCCTTTTGATAATTTTTTTAAAATTTTATTCCAGTGTGATTTTTGCTCCTAATCTGTTCATTTCATTAACAAAATTAGGATACGATACTGATACTGATTCATAATCTGTTATGATACAATTACTAACGTACATTCCAGCAATACAAAACGCCATAAATAATCTGTGATCGTTTTCGGAATTTAATAACGCTCCTCTTAATTCATTTGATGACTCTAAAATTAAACCGTCTTCTTTCTCTTGTACTTTAATTCCTATTTTGACTAGTTCTCTAGATAGTATTGAAATTCTATCTGTTTCTTTTAATCGTGCATGTTTTACATTTATGATTTCAATTGGATTTGTTGTTTTTAATGCTAGAATTGCTAGCGGTGGAAGCAGGTCTGGTGAATTGTTTAAATCAAATCTTCCACCACTAAGTTTTTCCGGTGTTTTAATTGTGATGTGATCTTCTTCTATGGTTATTTTTACCCCCATCTGTTCTAAAATGTCTATAAACACTTCATCTCCTTGAGGTAGGTTTCCAATTTTTCCATGGATTATAACATTTTCGCCGTTTAATACTGAAGCTGAAAGTAACAACGCTAAACTTGAAAAATCAATTGGCACTGTAAATGTAGATGGTTTGTATAATTGTGGTGAAATGTTGTATTTTTTATATGGAATTAATGTTTGTACTGTAACCCCAAAGTTTCTCATAGTTGCAATCGTTGCATCAAGGTATGGTTTTGAAACTAAATTTCCTTCAATGTTTAAATTAATTCCTTTTTCAGTAAGTGGCGCGCAAATTAACAATGCTGATATGAATTGACTCGAAAAATTTCCAGGAATTGAAATATCTCCCCCTGAAATTCTTCCTGTAATTTTGATTGGTGGCATTCCATTTGTTGAAGTGCATTTTGCTCCTATACTTTTTAATGCATCAAGTAGTGGTTGCATTGGTCTTTTTTGAAGACTAGAATCTCCAGTTAGTGTGATTTCATTAGTAAACAACCCTGCAATTCCAGATGCAATCCTTATGGTTGTTCCTGAGTTTTTAGCATCGATTTCAGGCACAACTGTATCAAATTTAATTGGTTTTCTGATAATTATTGACGAATTTGACTCTTCAATCTCAGCTCCAAATTTCTTACATGTGTCTATTGTTGCGATAGTATCATCTGAAAATAATACGTTGTCAATTTTACTTTCATTACCTGCAAGTGCTGCAAGAAAGATTGCTCTATGTGAATAACTTTTATTTGCAGGACATACAATATGTCCTGATATTTTTGATTTTTCTACTTTACAATTCATGAACTTCGGCCTTTTTGTTATTTATTTTGGATACTATTACATTTCCTTCTAATGCTGAAAATACTTTTTTTATGTTTGATTCATTTTCCTTTTTTGTTATGGCCGCGATTGCAGGCCCATTTCCTGAAACTGATGCTCCAAGTGCTCCTTTCTCCAATAAATTAATTATTATTTTTGGATCTGAATTTAATATTGTAGCTGTTGCTAATCCATTTATGTTCATTGCATTCCAATAATCTGATTTTTTTGCCAATTCCCATGCGCCATTAAATACATCTGAAAGAATTTTTAGGTTTTTTAAATTTCCACGTTTTCTATTTTTAGGAATGAATATCACTGCAATTAAATTTGCAGGTGCTTTTTCTGAATGAATTCTATTTTTTTTAAAATTATCCGTTACGTTAAATCCGCCATAATAACATGAGCATGCATCATCATATGCTCCAGTTATGCTTACTTTGGATTCTAATGATGCGTCAACTCCTGCAAGTAAAATTTGTTTATCTGTTAATTTTGGTTTGAATATTTTTGCGCATGCAAGAGCGACTGCTGACGAAATTGCACTTGAACTTTTTAATCCATATCCTGTAGGTATTTCTGAATTTAGGGTAACATCAATCTTGTTTTCATCAATCTCTTTTTTTGAAAGGATTTTTTCTATAGTTTTATTTATTAATCTTGAACTTAGGCTCTTGTTTTCTGATTGAATGAAAATTCCTTTACCTGGACTGGTCTCAATTATTGCATCTACTTTCAATTCAATACCTAATGTTGCACCCTTGTGGGTAGCAATTGCATTTACAAGTGATACTGCACCATGCACTGTAGCCATCGCTTTTGCCATTATACTCCTCCCAACAATGCTTTTTTCATGGCATTATAAGGTGCTTCTACGCCATGCCATATTTGAAACGCTCTAGATGCTTGACCCAGTAGCATTTCGTAGCCATAAATTATGATGGCATCTTTTTCTTTTGCCTTTTTTATAAAATCTGTGTTAATTGGGGAATATACTATGTCGTACACAATTGTTTTTGAGTTAATTCCATCAAGTGAAATAATACTTGGTTCGTTTTTCAAACCTACTGATGTCGCATTTACGATCACATCATAATTTTTTGCCGTATCTTTTATCTCATCTATTCTAATTACATCTGCCTTTAATCCGATTTTATTTGAAAACTCTGAGATCTTATTTGCATTCTCTAAAGTTCTGTTTGCTATGGTAATACTTTTTGCATGTTCTTTTGCAAATCCTGCTACAATAGCTCTTGCAGCACCACCTGCTCCTAATAACAAAACTTTCAAATCTCTTATGTTCAAATTTCTTTTTTTAAATGGTTCTAAAAATCCATCCATATCTGTATTGTATCCTTTTAAAATTCCATTATCATTTGTAACTGTATTCACTGCACCTATTATACTGCATGACTCGTCTAATTTGTTCAGGTATTTCATCATTTCAACTTTATGTGGAATTGTAACATTAAATCCATCTATCTTGATTTTTTTAAGTGATTCTATTCCTTCCTCTAATTCGTCTTTTGCTATTTTGTATGCGATATATGAGCAATCCAAATTCAATTCTCTAAATGCTGCACTGTGAATATTTGGTGATAATGAATGATCAATAGGATCTCCAATGACTGCAAATGTTTTTGACATCTTATTTTCTAGATTACTATGATTGATTTAAACTCTCAACTATGTATGATCTATCGTCTCATTACTATTTTTTATAAATTCTAAAATTATATTCTTTATTTGGTTGCTCTCTTGATATTTAGTTCATCTTTAGGTTGATGATTTTTTTTACTTCATCAACGCTGAATTGTCCAGGTGCTATTGGTTTTCCAAGTGATACGTAGGTGTATGGGCTTCCTAGATATAGGCACAAAATTCTTGACAATCTACCACTATCTCCCATAGCAAACGCTATCAAACTGTTTTTCTTATTTTGGCTATAGAGTTGAAGAGTGGTAGTTGAATCTTTAGCTGATTTGGCAGTAGTGACAATTTTTACATAATTTGAAAACTTGCTCATCTGGTTCATTTTGTTTTTTAATTCAGAAAATTTCGGAGTTTTTTTAAAATCATGCCATGAAATGAGCAATCTTGTCTTTGTTGATTTGAGATATTTTGCCAATTCTTTATTTTTTTTAATTGTATTAAATTCAACATCGAGTAAAAATGGATTATACTCTGAAATTAATTTTAATACTGCAACTCTTTCTTTTTCACTTCCTTCAAATTTACCTCCTTCTGATTTTGGTCTAAGTGTGCATACTACTTTTTTTAAATCATTTTTGATGTTTTCTAATGTTTGTGGTATGTCTTCTGTTTTTAAAAAGTCAAATCTTACTTCTGCATAGTCTGATTTTTTTAGTGCTTGCTTTAAATTATTTTTGATCTTATTCGAGGAATTTTCTGCAATTGATACACAAGTTTTGTATTTCATTTTTACTTTTCTAAAATATATTCATCTGATACTTCCATTCCAAAGTGTCTGCCTGTTGCAGATTTTGCATGAACCATTACCGAATCTCCTTTCTTGAGATGAGTTACTGATACAAGTTGACCGTTTGGTTTTACAAAGCGAATTGTTTCAGCATCTTGTGCAATTATTCCTCCAATCTCTTCTCCTACTGATGCTTTAATCATCAACATTGGTCGTCGTTCTATTTTTGATCTTCCCACAGTAGCTCTTCTTGCTTTACCTTTCGAATTAATTATTAATACTTCAGAACCTGTTTCTACTTCTGAAAGATAGTTTGTAGTGCCATCCGGAGATAGTGTATAGCAATGAACTGCTCCAGCGTTTACTCTAAATGGTCTTGGTGATGTAAATGATGAACCTACTGATTCATTGTGAACTAAAAACAAAAAATTTGATCTGCTTCCAATGAGCATTCCCTCTCCTTTGTGTAACATAGATGCTGTATCTACACAAACTCTCTCCCCGTCTCCTACTTCTTTAATCTCGATAATTTTTGCAGATTTCAAATCAAAGCTTCTAGTTCCTAAATACACCATAGCTTCTCTTACTTCATTAATTGACCCTGTATTGAAAATAACTCCATCTACTCCAACTTCGAGTATTGAAAACATCTTTCTTACTTCTTCTGGTGTATTTGCCATGGCAAAAATTTTTGTATTGATTTTGTGAAGTTTTGCAATTATGTTTTCAAGTGGAATAATCTTCCAGTCTTTTACTTCAACTATTACAAAATCTAGTCCTTTTTTTGCAACTGTTAAAATATTTTCAATATCTTTGTTTGATAAAACCTCAAATTTCCTGCCTATTTTTTTCCCCTTTGGTTTTGCTGAAGCTTCTTTTTCAATTACTATGTAGTTTGCAGCAGATGATGGATATATTGTATCTAATTTTGTTTTTTTAGAATTGAGTTTTTTTGGATCAAGATATACCGTCTTGATTCCTTCTTCTTCTAACTGTGGAAGAAATTTTGCTAACTGCGCTTGAGGTACTTTGGGCGAAATTATTAATTCTCTAATTTTGCTCAAGTTTTTTCATTGCTTCCTTTGCGGATTCTTTTCTGAAAATTATTGATGCTAATGCTTCTACTATCTTTTCTGGATTTTTATGCGCAAAAATATTTCTGCCATATGTCACACCTTTAGCTCCTGCAGTCATTGCATCTTCTGTCATCTGTAAAATATCTAAATCTGTTTTAGTTTTTGGTCCTCCTGCAATGACAATTGGAACTGGAGTACTCTTTACAATTTTTGCAAATGAATCTACATCACCGGTGTATAATGTTTTAACAATATCTGCTCCACACTCTGCTCCTATTCTTGCAACATGTCCTACAATTTCTGGGTCATGCGGATCTTTGATATTTTCGCCTCTTGGGTACATCATTGCTAATAATGGCATATCCCATTTATGACACTGGTCAGCAGTCATTCCAAGCTGTTCTAACATCTCAGGTTCTTCTTTACCGCCAATGTTGATGTGAAGTGATACACCATCTGCTCCAAGTCTTACGGCCTCTTCTACAGTCCCAGTTAGCATTTTACGATTAGGAGACATTGACAAAGAAGTACTACTTGAAAAATGAACCAATACTCCAATCTTTGTTGGTTTTGGTAATGTTTTGAGAATTCCTTTGTTAATTATGATACTTGTAAGTCCATGTGTTTCACATCTGTAAATCATAGATGCCGGATCTGCTAATCCCTCAATAGGACCATTTGAAATTCCGTGATCCATTGGAATGCATAACATTTTTCCTTTTCTAAGAATTCGATTTAGTCGAATCTCGTGACCCGATACCATGGCTGAATCTGTTTTTAGTGCCCTACTTAAAAATAACGTGATTCTTTAACTCCAATCTATCTAATTTGTGCATGAAGGCATGTGGTAAATTCTTTTTTTGGCATTATGCTCTATCAAGGAATAAATAGAAATCATAGATGTTGTTGAACAAGTTAATTGAGTCAAACTACTGAACAAATTAATCGAAGTGACATAGGAGATATTCTTGAAAAATCTCTAAATGGTCATAGACCAGGCCCTGCTGAATGTCTTAGATTATTAGAGTCTGATGATGTACATCTCATGGGTCTAGTTTCAGGTCATCTGACAAGAAAGCAATTTGGAAAGAAGGTTTCTTTTGTAAATAATATTATCTTGAATTACACTAACGTCTGCATTACGGATTGTAAATTTTGTGCATTTTATCGCTCTCCTGGTTCTGAGGATGCTTATACTCTATCTCTAGACCAAATTGAATCTCGAGTAAAGACTGCATGGGATATGTTTAAGATTAGACAAGTCTTGATTCAAGGTGGACACAATCCAAATCTGAAAATTGAATATTATGAAAATGCATTCAAGATGATCAGACAAAAATTTCCCAATGTTGGGGTCCATGGACTTTCTGCATCTGAAATTGATATGATATCTAGAATTGAAAAAACATCTACAAAAGAAGTTTTATCTAGATTAAAGGAATCTGGATTACAATCAATTCCGGGAGCAGGAGCTGAAATTCTTGTAGACTCTGTTAAAGATGTGATTAGTCCAAAAAAAATATCCAGTGCAGATTGGATTAGAATAATGGATGAAGCTCACTCTCTTGATATTCCAGCATCTGCAACTATGATGTATGGACATGTAGAAAATAATAATGACATTGTTGAACACTTTTTTAAAATTGTAAAACTACAAGAAAAGACTAATGGATTTATGGCTTTTATTCCTTGGAATTTTGAACCAAACAACACTTTGATGCAAGAAGAAAAATTAGTAGAATATGGAACCGGTGGAACTCAACTACTGAAAATGATAGCGATATCCAGACTTGTTTTTAATGGATTAATTCCACACATTCAGTCTTCATGGCTTACAAATGGAGTAGGAATGGCACAACTTGCGCTTCAATATGGTGCTAATGATTTTGGTGGTACATTGATTGGTGAAGAGGTTGTATCTTGTACAGGTTCACGTTCTACTGAACTAACTGGAAAATTAATTGTAGATGCGATTCATCAAATTGGTTATCAAGCAGAAGAGCGAGATAATTTCTATAATTCTATTGCTTTACTATAATCCGTAACTAGACCATTTAGAATCTACAAGATTTTTTGTTTCATTATCTACCTTAACTAATTGTTGAATTTCTCTTTGGTATCCTTCTTCTCTAGTTTTTTGAGTGGCATCAATTCCTAATTTTGAACCCAAATTTACCATTGGCGATGCAGGATCAAGTGTATCTGTAGGTGTGTTGTTGATAATTGTTGTATCACGTGCAGCATCAGCTCTTGTGGTAATTGCCCAAATTACATCATTGATATCATGAACATTGATGTCCTCATCTACTACAACAAACATCTTTGTTAATGCTAGCTGTCCCATTCCCCATAACCCCATCATTACTTTTTTAGCTTGTCCTGGATATCTTTTCTTTATTGATATTATTGCAAAACCTTGGAACCACCCTGATGCTGGCATACTGAAATCTACAACTTCTGGATGAAACATTCGTATCAATGGCAAAAATGATTGCTCGATAACTTTGCCGATATATGCATCTTCTAGGATTGGTTTACCTACCACTGTTGTTACATAGATGGGATTTTTCCTTCTCATGATTCCAGTTAATGTGAAAGTTGGGTATGGTTCAATCGGAGTGTAATATCCTGTATGATCTCCAAATGGTCCTTCATCTCTGATGTCATGTGGGTCAACATATCCTTCTAAAACAATTTCTGCATTGGCGGGAACTTCCAAATCGATGGTTTTGCATTTTACAGTTTTAATTCCTTTTTTCCTTGTAATTCCTGCAAACAAATACTTGTCAAGTCCTTCTGGAACTGGAGCAATTGATGAAAATACAGTTGCTGGTTCACATCCAATAATTATAGCTGCAGGTATTTTCTCTCCACGTTCTTTTGAAATCTCTCCATGCTGTGCACCACGTTTGTGTTTTTGCCAGTGCATCATCGCATGTGTGCTATCTATGATTTGCATTCTATATACTCCAAGATTTCTAACTCCCGTTTCTGGATGTTTTGTTGCAACTAATCCTAATGTGATAAAACGTCCTGCATCATTTGGCCATGATTTTAAAATAGGTAATTTATCAAAAGACGCATCACTTGAAGTAATCTCAGTTACTGGTCCACTGTTTTCTAGTTTAGGAAAAGACTCTGCCATTTTTGAAAGTTCAGGAAGTTTTTTTATTTTGTTTAGAAATCCTGATGGCATATCCATCTTTGTCATATCTACAATTCTTTGTCCTATCTCTGTAAAGTCTGTCATCTCAAGTCCAATCTCTAATCTTTTCATTGATCCAAACGCATTTCCTAATACTGGCATATCATAATTTTTTACATTTTCAAAAAGTACAGCTGGCCCATTTGAATACATCTCTCTTCTCAAAATTTCAGCAATTTCTAAATTAGAATCGACTTCTGTTTTGACTCTTTTTAATTCACCATTTTTTTCTAACTCTGTTACAAATTCATGGATGTCTTCAATTGCCATAATTTTACTAAAATTGAATCCAGTATAAGCTTAACTAGATTTACGCATGCTTGATACTTTAAAAATAATTTTAACACATGGCATTTAATTCCTACCACTGGGAAATTATCTCATTGGTTGATGACAAATGTGTAGTCTGTAAAGGAACTGGTACTATTGAGTTATTGGGTTCTCAATGTCCATTTTGCAACGGTACTGGTGAATCGAACAAATTGGCAAAATCTTATCTTGATTCACATATCTGTCAATGTGTTTTTCTTGATAGAAAACGATGTCCCTTATGTGGAAAGAGATGTCATCATGATACACCAAACAAACCAAAAATTTTACTTAGTCCTGAATAGAAATTTTACATTGGCGGAAGTTCGTTTTTTCTATCATGTCCACCAGAACCAAATTTACAATAGAAACATAATTCTGATTCCATGTATTTTAACTGCTCTACTTGAATAGCTCCAAGTTTTAATGCAATTTTTGTTAAAATTCTATATTTTAATGGCATAGCTGGAATTACTTCTTGAGTATACACTCTGTAATGATCGGGACAGAATTTCAGAGTTATTTTTGATGGCTCTTTGCCTTTCTGATTTACCTGTCTTGTAAAATTGATCTGTTCTCTAATGTATTCATGTTTTGGACAAGGGCAATCTTTTCCTCCAGGGTGTTTGTATGCTGGTGTATTTTTCCAATCAAATCCCGGATACTCTTTTTCAAAATCATCCATAGTTACAGTTGGGTGTATTATGCATATAAAACTTGATCAAATTTTACTTTGATACTTGACCCAAATGTAAATAAACCCCGAAAATTCATCCAAACTAAATGTCGGCTGCTAAAAAGCAAACAAAACAAGATCTTGAAAACAAGATTGCCGAATTAGAAGCTAAATTAGATAAATTGGCAACACAGCTTGAAGCAAAACCAGCACCAAAACCAGCTGAGGTTGCAAAACCAGCTGAGGTTGCAAAACCAGCACCAAAACCAGCTGAGGTTGCAAAGCCTGCTGAGGTCACAAAACCAAAAGGCGTATTGCCAAAAGGTTCTGAGCCAAAACCAGCAGATGTGCCAAAACCATCTGAGACAAAAGCATCACCACCAGCTACTGTACAAGCAGCTTTAGAGAATGCTTATCAAAATGCCAAAATGACCGATTTCCATTGGTATAGGGCACATGTAACAGGTTATTCTCCAGCTCCAAACAGATACTTTGTAAGAAGAACTGCTCCTGTAGGTAAAGTTCCAACATCAAATTGGAATGATCAAAAAGCTAAAGTTCCTGGATATACACAACCATCAAACCAGTACTTTGCAACAAGAGCTAGACTTGCATACCATCCAGCGGATAAAACATTTGGAGGTTTCAGTGGTGTAGCTATGTCAGTTGATGGAGTAGTTGCACAAGCTCAAACACAGCAAGCACCTCCAAAACCAAATAAAGGCACATTGCCAAAAGGATTCTAATTCAATTATTCTTTTATTTTCTATTTTTGATGAAAATCAATATCCTAACCGCATATGTTGTTTTAATTGATATTTGATTTCAAAATTCATTTGTTTTTATTTTATAGTTTATTTTGTATTTATGAAATTTTTACATATTATGATTTATTTTTTCCAATTAATTTTAATTTAATATTTCATCTGATCAAAATGTAAATAAACAATGTGATATTTACTGAAAGGAATGGCAACTAAAAAGCAAACAAAACAAGATCTTCAAAACAAGATTGCCGAATTAGAAGCTAAATTAGATAAATTGGCAACACAGCTTGAAGCAAAACCAGCACCAAAACCAGCTGAGGTTGCAAAACCAGCTGAGGTTGCAAAACCAGCACCAAAACCAGC
>Ga0207952_1000215_pt1 | contig 58834 bp, 60 predicted proteins | sample SubbioR12Aug_8Ca_FD_184831 | JGI IMG/M metagenome (GOLD analysis project Ga0207952, IMG submission 184831) | Serpentinite rock and fluid subsurface biosphere microbial communities from McLaughlin Reserve, California, USA - CR12Aug_8Ca (SPAdes) | ecosystem: Environmental > Terrestrial > Deep...
AGCACCAAAAGTTGCTAAAGCACCAAAAGTTGCTAAAGCACCAAAAGTTGCTAAAGCACCAAAAGTTGCTAAAGCACCAAAAGTTGCTAAAGCACCAAAAGTTGCTAAAGCACCAAAAGTTGCTAAAATAAAATTGGAATCAATCCCAGAAACTGAATCAATAGCAATAAAAGCATAAGATTTGTTCATAGCACATTGAACTCTCCAAATGGGTTTTTAGAAAAAACCATTGATTTGGAGGGTCGTAGCTTTTTTTTTAAAATAGTTAAGTTTGAAAATGGCTATTTTGTTTCTATATCGGAAGGATCTGGTAAGATAGGTTCAATGGTTGTCTCATTAGCTACTGGTCCAACACCTGTCACTACAACTGTAATTCCATCCAGATCTGAATCTTTATTTTTGAAATTAACTGCAGAAAGAATTAGTACTAGGATGAAAGGCATTGCAATTGTTTCAGCATTTGTTCAAAAAGAATTAGATCCTAATACTGCAAAAGCTATAATGACTGAAATTATGGAGATGATTCAGAATTGACAGATTTACGTAATTATCTTTCCTTGATAAAGAAAAGTGGTGATCTAAAAATTATTAAAAAAAAGGTATCAACAAAATATGAAATTGCAGGAATTACTGCTAAAGTTGATGGCTCCACTGCAATTTTATTTGAAAATATTGCAGAAAGTGACTTTAATTTAGTTGCCAATCTTGTTGGGACTAGGAAAAGATTTGCTCAAGCAATTGGAAGTACTGAAGAAAAAATTCATGAAAATATGATTTTTGCTATTAAAAAAGCAAAAAAACCAAAAGTTATCTCTTCAGGAAAATTCATGGAGAACACATCAAAAAACATCTCCATTATGCCTATTGTTACGCATTTTGAAAAAGAATCAGGACCCTTCATCACTTCTTCTATTGCATATGTTAAGAATCCTGAAACTGGCGAGCAAAATTCATCATTTCATAGATTGATGCCGATAGATAAAACTCATTTTTCGATTAGAATGGTCGAAGGAAGACATCTACACAGATGTTTCATTGATGCTAAGGAACATAATGAAGATCTTAAAATTGCAATAACTATTGGTGTGCATCCGGCAATATCTATTGCAGGCGCATATCAAGCTGAATGGGGTAAAGATGAAATTGATATTGCAAATTCGCTTTTAGGTGGAAAACTTACGTTGTCTAAACTTCCTTACACTGGATTACACGTTCCTTCAGGTACTGAAATTGTAATGGAGGGAAAAATTCTACAAGATAAAACGCATCCAGAGTGGATGGTAGAAATGTTACAAACTTATGATCACCATAGATCTCAACCAATTTTTGAGTTAGAATCTTTATACTATAGAAACAATCCTATTTTTCATGATGTTCTTTCAGGTTTCTCTGAACATCGATTATTGATGGGAATGCCAATTGAATCAAAATTAAATGGAGAACTAAAAAAATCATTTCCTCAAACTAAACAAGTATCTATGACAAATGGAGGATGTAACTGGTTACACGCAGTAGTCCAAATAAAAAAGAATAAAGATTCTGATCCTAAAAAAATAATTAAAAAAACATTTGAATCTCACCGATCACTAAAACAAGTAATAGTTGTAGATGAAGACATTAATCCTAATAATGCTGAATCTGTTGAATATGCAATGGCAACGAGATTTCAAGCTGACAAAGATCTAATGATAATAAAAAATGTACGAGGATCTAGTCTAGATCCTTCTAGTGATCAAAAAAATCTAAAAACCGCAAAAATGGGTATAGATGCTACTAAATCACTCTTAAAACGTCAAGAGGGATTTGAATTAGCAAAAATTCCAAAAATAAATAAAATTAAACTAGATAATTATTTCAAATAGTTATTCGTATAACTGATTAAATTAAATTAGATTAAATCTAAATTGCCTTATTGCAAAATAACCCTGAAAATTTACCCAAAAAAGAAAAAAGTCCAGAAGAATCCAGCGCACATGTAATTGTTAGAATGTTTCCTTCTGATGCCAATCCTGCGGGAAACGTGTTTGGTGGAGAAATTCTTAAACATATCGATATGGTTGCAGGAATTGTAGCTCAAAGACATGCTCAATCAAATGCAGTAACTGTGAGTATGGATAGTGTAAATTTCATTAAACCCGTTTTTGTTGGAAACGTTCTAAAATTAAATGCAAGAATAAATTATGTTCATAACTCATCAATGGAAATCGAGGTTAAGGCAGAAGCAGAAGATATTGTAACTGGAATTAAAACCATTACTGGTACAGCTTTTGTAACTTTTGTTGCATTAGATAAAAATGGAAAACCTACACATGCTCCAAAACTCTTACTTAAAACCGATGAAGACAAGCAAAAATTTGTAGAAGGGAAAATTAGAATGGAAGAGAGATTAAAAAATCGTAAAAAATCTGGCAAGTAATTTAGGGATCAGTTTAAGTGTCTCAAAGACCAACATAGTATATGACTTCTGAAGAAAAATCAAATCATTGGGATTCTCTATGGCAAGAATATTCAAAATCCCTTGAAAATTGGAAAACCGTGTTTGAACAAATACAAAAAGCAACAAATGAAATGCAAGCCAAATTTAATGAGGTTTGGGAAAAAGCAGCCAAAGAATCTAGTGTAGATACTATGAAGGCTTTTGGTGAAAATTGGCAAAAATCACTTAATGAAGCTGGAATAAAATCTTTCAAAGAATTTGGTGAAGCTTGGCAAAAATCACTTAATGAAGCTAATGCATCAACATTCAAACAAGTTGCAGAGAACTGGCAACAAACTCTAAATTCCTCTGGGATGGAAAGCATGAAAGCTTACGGTGAAATGATGAAAAAATTTGCAGAAACATGGAATACCATGTGGCCTAAATTCAAGTAATCTTATGAATTAAGAATAAATCCTATTTTATTTATTATCTAAAATATGCTAACAAATTTTTATTGTTGTGATTTCAATAGTTATATCAATCTAGTTAGTTCTTTAATTTTTTCTCTAGCCTCAAATACAAGCCTTTTCAAAACAGAAATATACATTTTAGATGCATCTAAAATCTCAATATCTTCATTTCCATCAATATCTAAAAATGTTGAAACAGAAACTTGATTTTTATTAATAACTGGTTCTTTGTAATTACTTCTTTTGTAATTAATTATTTCTAAAAATATTGGTAATTGTCTTCTAATTTCTATCCGTAGTTCCTCCTTTGATCCTATTTTTCCATCTTTCATATTACATATAATTTCCTGGTTAGGATCATTGGCGTATCTTTTCTTCGCTTTAATCATTACCTTGATTTTTGGAAGTCTTTTATCGTCATTTTGAAACTTACAGCATTTTTTAATAAAATTTGGATAACCACTTAGATGATATTCATTATACTTTTTTTCAAACCATATTCCAAAACCCACTGCTTTTTGATCATTTTTTTCATTTGCTTTTTCTAAAAAAGAATCTCTCGTATACTCACTTATGAATAACCCAAAATCTCTATTTGCCTCCTCAAAAATTCCACGATATACCTTATTTACTGAAAAAAGATATGAATTAAAAAAATAATTTACATAATATGGATCTGGTTCGAATTGTTTGATCTTTTTTAGAATGGATTCCGACTCATCAATCTCTCTTTCTATATCCATTATGTTTTGCCAGAATTAATTGCAAATTTTGATTGTTTTTTAAGATTTAGGGCAAGTTCTTTGAAAATTTCATTTACACTAACATCAACAAGATTAATTGTTGCGTTTTCAATTACTATTTGTTTTTCAAATTTTTCTTTAATTGCAAAAGATACCGATGACCAATGAAGTATTCCCTTTAATTGTTCTTCAACGGTAACATTTGTTGTTGGAAAATTAGCAGGAGAAAAAACAATTCCATTTGTCCACTGCATTGTTGGTATTGCACCTCCTGATGATCTGGTGCTAAAAGCTATTTGTTTGACCCAGTCATCGAATTTATATTCTATAACCTCATGAATAACCAACTTCTTCCATGGTTCTATTGAAATCTCCATTTGAAATTGAATTAATCAGACCAATTATAATCCTATTTTTTGTGGCTAGATTAACTGTAAGTCATTATCTCGTACACTCATACCGCTAAATTCGTCAATGATATCTATAATGTATGACTAGAGTCATGATAGTTGATGATTCTGAGGAATCTCGTTTACTCCTTAAAGATTTTCTTTTAGCTCATAATCATGATGTTGTAGGTGAAGCTAGTGATGGTATTGAAGCAATTGAAAAATATTATTCTATTAAACCTGAACTTATTTTCTTAGATCTAGTAATGCCTAACCTTGATGGGTTAAGTGTTTTAAAAAAAATTAGATCTCAAGATCATTCCTCAAAAATTATTGTAATAACTGGAAATGATGATCAGAATATTTTTAACGAATGTACTAAGTTAGGAGTACTCGCATTTCTTATAAAACCATTTAATCTAAATGATGTATTGGATATTATTTATTTTTCAAATGAAATTACGTTAATGAAATAATCTAAAAATATTTTTTTATCTTAAATAAAAAAATATTAACATTATGTGTGAGTATTTTGCCAAGCTTGATTGAATTGTTTTATGGCTTCTTGATACGCTTTAATTGAATCATCTCCAGATGTTTTTAAAAATTTTTCCCATTGTTCATTGAATTTTTTAATTGACTCAATATTCGTTTCTTTAAAGATATTTTCAATCATTTTTGTTTGTTGCTTTATGTATTCTGGACCTATTTCTTGCCAAGTATTTTCCCAACTGGAACTGACTTTTTTCAATAATTCTGTATCTGATTCTAATGCTCTTTGGCAGGCATCATGATATGTCATTAACGTATCATTTGTAGCTTTTTGCCATTGTGCAAGTGATTCTTTCCATACGCTTAATGCTGAATTGTATTCTTTCCAAGCTTTTTCAAATTCTGGTTTATTTGATGTAGTTTTTGTTTGTTTAATTGGTTTAGAAGTTACTTTTTTTGCTGGTTTGTTTTTTGACTTGATTTTTTTACTTGTAGCCATAAAATGTATTAAAAATAGTAGATGTTAAAGTTTTCAATTATTCTATAACCTGAAAATTATACCTTGTTCATTTTTTCATTAAATTTTGATGCCTTGCTAAAGTTTGGTGAGTGTTTTTCTTCCCTATTTTTGAATAAATTATAATGATATTCACATAAGTTTCTGGTTTCTTTTAATCCTATTTTGACTGATTGATCAGCTTTACTCTTACATTCTGTTATACTGCATTTCAATATTCACTACTATCAATATTCACTAATAAAACTATAAAATTATATAATTACCATCGAAGTAAAATTGTAAATTTATTTTTAAAAATGAATTATGTCTATTTAATATCTAGATATTCATGTTAACTTTTTATGATTGTATAATGTCAAAAAATTATGTCTGAAGATGAAAAAGGAAAAAGATTTCTAGAGTTAATTGATCAACAAAATAATCTTCAATGGAGTATTATTACAAAATTAACTTTGTTGATTAAATCTAACTGGAATTCATCTCAATTAAAAAATGAAATTGAATTACTTGTTGAATCTCATTCTGAAATTACAAAAGAGTTAAACAGTTTAGATATCAATAACAGTATTTTATAATGCAGAATCTACCATTAATGCAATAAACAAAACTGCCAAATATGGACTAGAAAATTTAAACAAAGTCCATGATGCTTTTTCCATTGGTTTTGCAATTACCCATGCTGATAATATTATCATTAAAGCGCCTGATGCTACAGCAGTCCAAAGATAAACTGAACCAACCATAGGTTCTCCATTTTCTGTTGTTAAAAAGAATGGTGCAATTGAAAAAAGAACCATAACAAAAGTTGAACCTGCAATTGCTCTTGCAGATGTTTTTTCAGATTGTACTGCAGTTAACATTGGAACATTAACTTTATTGTAATCTTCTTTGAAATGTAAAGTCAAAGCCCAAATATGCATTGGAATCCAAATAAACACTAGGCCTGCCATTGCTAAACCCATTGTCCATAAATCTGTCATAGTCACTGCTACCCAACCAATCATTGGAGGCGAGCCGCCACATAAACCTCCTAAAATTATATTTGTCCTAGAATTTCGTTTTAACATGTATGAATATACAAGAATATTGTTTAACAAACCAAATGCAATAAAGACCGTTGCCCAAATTCCTTGTTCTAAAGTTGTTGTAAATGTTATTCCAAATGCTAATACAAGAGAGATTCCAGCTAATACAAGTCCAAAATTCCTTGCTTTCTCTGCAGGATGAATTCTTTTTGAAGGAAGTGGTCTATTTTTTGTTCTCTCCATAATCGCGTCTATGTCCCTATCATGATAATTTGTTAGCGTATTGGCTGCAGCAGATCCAGCAGCCACAGAAAATAGCATCAATGCCCATGTAGGTAAAGAAATTTCAATTCCGTAAATATTGGATGCTGTTAAAGCAGCTCCAAATGCAGTAAAAACTAACAGATACCAAATTTTTGGTTTAGTTAATTCATAATATACCGCAACACGAGATTCAGATTTTTGCTTTTGCAATGTTAGTCGCTATCCTTTGATGACTTATATGGCATTGCTTTTGAACGAGACTTCATTTCTATAAATGATTCTGACGACTGTATTCCTTCTATGCGTCCAATTTTTTCTGATACCATCTTGTGCATCTGATCCAATGATTTTGCATACATAGTCACCAAAATATCGAATCTTCCTGTAACCTCTGCGACTTCTCTGACTCCTTCTATTTTGAATAATTCTTCAATTATATGGTCTCGTTTTTTTGTATCCATGTTAATTCCTGTTAATGCCTTTACATTGTATCCGAGTTCTGTATCGTTTACTACAATTGTAAATCGTTCAATTAATTTTCGTTTTATTAGACGTTTAATTCTGGAATATACTACTGATGAATTTACATTGATTTTTTTTGATAATCTTGGGATCGAAATTGATGCATCATTAGACAGCTCGGATAAAATTTGTAAATCTAAATCATCAACTTTTACCATTTAAAACTCTCGAAACGATCTAGATTTCTGGTTCTTATAAAGTTATTATTGTAAAAATTTCAAAAAATACTCTAAAATTTACCTTTTTTGTATAGCATCTCTGCTAACAAAACAGCACCTTTTGCTGAACCCATTTTTTTATTATGTGAGAATAATACATACTTTAACCCATGATCAAACAATTCTTCTTTCTCAACTCTACCAATTGTTGTCGTCATACCGTCACCTACACTACGTTCCATTCTTGGTTGAGGTCTTGTTGGATCTTCATGAAATGCATAATACTTTTCAGGAGATGATGGAAGTCCAACCACACTACTTTCATTATTGGCATCATCGTAAACTTGTTTTGCACTTTGTGAGTTTATCTCTTTTTCAGTTTCTACAAAAACAGATTCTGTATGACCATCAATTACTGGAACTCTGGTACATGTACAGCTGACTTTAATGTTAGCGTCTTCAATTTTTCCATTTATCAATTTCCCTAGGATTTTTCTAGTTTCAATTCTTACTTTTTCTTCTTCTTTTGCAATGAAAGGTATGATGTTATCTGTGATAGTCATTGCAGATACTCCTGGAGCACGACCTCCACCAGATATCGCTTGCATTGAGGTCATCATGACTTTTTTAGCACCATATTTTTCATAAAGTGGTTTTAAAGTAATTGCCAAACCCGTTGTAGTACAATTTGGTAGTGGTGCAACCCAACCCTTCCAATTTCTATTCTTTTTTTGTATTTCTAATAATTCTGATTGCTCATCATTAATTCCAGGAATTAGAATAGGTACATCCTCTTCATAACGATAAGCAGAACTAGTTGAAATCACTGGCAAGTGAGCAGCTATCTGTGTTTCAATATCTCTGGCAGCCTTTGATTCAACTGCTGAAAATACTAAATCTAACTGAGTTAAATCTAACTCACTAATATTTTTCACAGTCATTTCTTTAATGTATTCAGGAATTTGTCCATCTACTTCCCATGCAATAATTCCACTGTTTGGATCTCTAATTGCTTCGAGATATTTTTTTCCAGCAGATCGCTCTGATGCTGCAATCTGTGTTACTTTAAACCAAGGATGATTATTTAATGATAATACGAATTCTTGTCCTACAGAACCTGTAACCCCTACAATTGCAACTCTTTTCTTATCCATGATCTAAAAAATCATTCATACAATTAATAATCGTTTTCTGAATTTAAGCAAAACATACTATATTAGCACAGAATATTTCAAATTATGAGAATTAATCCCTACATAACTGAACATAAACGAATTCATCATGGGGGCCCATTTTCAATAAATAACCCAAATTCAGATATTGTAGATTTTAGCTCAAATATTAGCCCTCTTGGGATTCCTTCAATCGTTCGTAAAACAATAAAAAATCGGATTAGTTCAGTACAAATCTATCCTGACTCAGATTCTATCAAACTTAAAAAAAATCTTGAACATTATATCAAAATACCCTCATCTCAAATTGTTGTAGGAAATGGTGCTACGGAAATAATCTACAATTTTTGTAGAACTTTTATATCAAATAAAACACCTGTTTTGATTCCGATTCCAACATTTGGTGAATATGAATCTGCAGCAAAACTATGTGGGGCAAAAATTACATTTTTTAAAACAATGGATCTAGAAAAAAATATTGATGAATTTATTTCTAAAATTCCAAATAACGGTTGCATCTTTATTTGCAATCCAAACAACCCCACTGGAAATCTGCTCTCAAAAAAAACATTACAAAAAATTATCATATTAGCAAATAAACAGAAAACTTTAGTGTTTGTCGATGAATGTTTTATTGAATTAGTACCAGATTATGATGAATCTGTTATTTATCTAATCAAAAAATATTGTAATTTGTTTATTTTAAGATCTTTGACAAAATCGTTTGCATTAGCTGGATTACGAATTGGTTATGGAATAGGTTCAAAACAAATGGCTTTAGTTTTAAATAAAATTAACATTCCTTGGAATATTTCTGGATTAGCACAACAAGCAGCATCTGCCGCTCTTTCGGATGGATTTTATTTAGACAAAGTAAAAAAATTAATCAAAAAAGAATCTTTGTATCTCATAAATGGTATTTCTAAACTAAAAAATTTTCAATGTATTGCTACTTCTACAAATTTTATTTTAATAAAAACAAAAATTAAATCAAATGTACTACAAAAAAAACTACTTGAAAAAAAGATTTTAGTTCGTGATTGTAGAACAATTCGAGGATTAAATAATAATTATATCCGAATTGCTGTAAAGACAAGACAAGACAATCGAAAATTAATCAATGCTTTGGAGAAATTATGAAATCATTAATGATACAAGGTACATCGTCTGGATCTGGAAAAACTACACTTGTTACATCTCTATGTAGAATTTTTTCAGATAAGGGATTTTCAGTAGCACCATTCAAGTCTCAAAATATGTCAAATTATGCATATAAAACAGATGATTTTGAAATATCTCGTGCCCAAGCAATCCAAGCAATAGCAGCTAGATGTGAGATTACCTCAGATCTAAATCCAATTTTGTTGAAACCTCTAGGAAATTACTATAGTGATGTATACCTCAATGGAAAACTGTTTAAAAAAATGCACGCTTCAGAATATTATAAAAAATTTGCAACAACTAAAGGATTAACGATTGCTACCAAATCATTTAAGCATCTTCAAAAAAATTATGATTTGATTATTTTGGAAGGAGCTGGTTCTCCCGCTGAAATTAATTTGCAAAAATTTGATATTGCAAATATGAAAATGGCAGAAATATCAAATTCTTTAGTATTGTTAATTTCAGATATTGATAGAGGAGGTTCATTTGCCAGCATTGTAGGTACTATGGCTCTTTTGGAGAAAAAATATCAAAAGTTAGTCAAAGGTTTTATAATTAATAAATTTCGAGGTGATATCAATATACTAAAACCAGGTTTTAAAAAAATTAAAGAAATAACAAATCGCCCGATATTAGGTACTATACCGATGATTAACTTAGATTTGCCTGAGGAAGATTCTTTGAATGCTAATGCCAAGAATATGACTTGGAATAAGAAAAATCTTATTAAAATAGAAAATGAAATTGATAAACTTAGTAAATTAGTAAAATCAAATTTGAATATTACTGAAATAGAGAGGATGATTAGTTGATAATTGAATCAATCCTAATTGTATTTTTTGCGCTAATATTAGATTTCACAGTTGGTGATCCAAGAAATAAGTTTCACCCTACTGCTTGGATTGGATCGTTAATTGCAAAATTAACCCCTCATGCAAAAAATTCATCAGAAAATTTGGAAAAACTTGGCGGTATTTTCATCATTTTAATTTCTATTGGAATAGTTATTCCATTAGTTATTTTTTTGGAAATTGGAATTAACTTAATTTCTATAGATTACATCTACATAATTATTTCAGTGATTGTAGGAAGTGTATTACTAAAATCAACTATTGCAATAAAAGGAATGGAAAAACATGCAATAGCAGTTGTTACTGCACTAGAACAAGACAATATCTCTTCTGCTAGAGATAACTTATCAATGATCGTAAAGCGAAATACTAAGAATCTTGATAAAAATCACGTATATTCAGGCGTACTAGAAAGTATTAGTGAAAATACGGTTGATGGTATAACTGGACCTCTTTTCTATTTTGCATTTTTTGGTTTACCTGGTGCCTTTGTTTACCGAGTAATTAATACCGCTGATTCTATGATTGGATACAAGACAGCTATTTTCAAAAATATTGGATGGTTTGGAGCAAAATGTGATACAATTTTGAATTATATTCCATCAAGACTTACTGGATTTATCATGGTAGTTAGTGCGATGATTTTAGGAAATAACTGGAAAAAATCTTTTGAAATAATGATTCGTGATGGAAAGAAAACTGAAAGTTCTAACGCTGGTTATCCCATGGCAGCTATTGCAGGAGCATTAGAAACAAAATTTGAAAAACTGGATCACTATTCATTAGGTGATGGAAATATTTCATTTACTAAAGAACATGTCAAGTCAGCAATTTTAATAATGAAAGTTACATCAATATTATTTTGTGGAATGGTTGTAGTTCCACTTCTTTTACTTTTATCATATTTAGGTTGGTGGATTCATGCTTAAGGAAATTGGTTCTGTTTTTTCATTTCTGACTATCATTCCAATTGGTAATTCAAATCTTGAAACAATTGCAAAATACATGTATGTTTTTCCAGTTGTAGGAATTGTAATTGGTTTAATTGTTGGATCAATAGGATTTGGACTATCATTATTTTTAGATCCATTGATAGTAAGTTTACTAGTTGTTACTTCATTTGCAATACTTACAGGCATACATCATACTGACGGTTTAGCAGATTTTGCTGATGGTTTAATGGTAAAAGGTACAAAAGAACAAAAACTTACTGCAATGAAAGATCTCTCTACTGGTTCTGCAGGAATGGTAGCAATAGTTTTGCATATTGTGGGACTGTTAATTGTAATATCATTATCTACTGGGTATCAATTATTTTTAGCAATTTTACTAAGTGAAATAATTGCAAAATTTTCAATGGTTTTAATGGCAAGTATTGGAAAATCTGCCTCTATAGGTTCCAATTCTCCTTTTGTCGAGATGATGAAAAATAAAAATAAATTATTAGTATCTGCTATTATTACTTTAATCCCTATGATTTTGCTTGGTGGTCACATAGGTTTTCTCGTATTTGGAATAGGCGTGACTTTGACTATGTTCCTAGTTATTTTGAGTACTCGTAGCTTTGGAGGAGTTACTGGAGATGTTTTTGGAGCTACTAATGAATTGACACGACTAACATCTCTTTTGGTCTTTGTTTCAGTATGATTGGCATTGTGATGGCAGGTGGTAAAGGAAGTAGAATGAGATTAACTGGAGAAAAGCTCCTTCTAAAATATAAAAAGCCAGTGATACTTCACGTTCTTGATGCTTTAAGAGATTCTAATTGCTTTTCAAAAATAATGGCAATCACTAGTTCTAACTCTCCACAAACAAAGAAATTTTTAGATGAAAATGGTATTGAACTTTTTAATACTCCTGGCGATGGTTATGTACATGATCTTAATTTAGTTCTTAAATCATTAACTGATTTTGTTTTGATCACATCAGCTGATTTGCCTTTTTTAGATGGTGATATTATTAAAAAAATTACAACTCAATGTAATTTAGAAAATGTTTGGACAACAATCATTATTACAAAAAAATTTCTTGATTCTTTACATCTTTCATCTGATTATTGGTTTGAGTTTGAAAATCAACAATGTTGTTATTCTGGAATTTCATTAGTAAATGCAAAAAAAATTTTAACTATGGATAATGTATCTGAAAAATTTATAATTATTGATGACAAAAGAATTGCTTTTAATCTAAATACAAAAGAAGATTATGATTTACTCGGCACTGCCTGAGATCTTACCATTAATTTTTGCTTTAGAACCTGTTGGCTCTGCAATATTGTTACCACAAGAATTGCATACGACAACTTGTGATGCATGAGAATATACAACTTGTAATTCACCGCATTCATTACAATTAACTTTCTGGAACTTACTTGATGGCTTTGGAATTTCGACGTGATCTTTTTTCATGCTGCCACCAACTCAAACTTTCTAATTCTAATGCCTATTTTATTATATTTCTTTTTGCATACTGTGCATGTCATTATAGGAGTAACTTTCTTTGTAGTTTTTGCAGGTTTTGCAAGTTTTGGGAATTTTTGTCCACCATACCCTCGTTTACGCTCAGCATGTCTACGCTCTCCTCTTGCTGAACCTCTTCTTTTTCCAGCCTTGTATATGGAGACCTTTTGCTCAGTATGTGTTTTACATTTTGCACAATACTTTCGCATAACCTTGGGTATGTTCATATGAAAAAAACCGCCTCAACGGTAATTTAAGCATTGAATCTATAATAGGTGCATAATCTAAGAAAATTTGTGACTTCGAGCCTAGCAAATTCGATTTCTTCATTAAATTCAGTAGCTATGGGTGACAAAAAAGCAGATCTTGTGTTAAAAAACTGCTCATTGGTGTCTGTTTATACTAAAGAAATTATTCCAAAAATACAGATCGCAATAATAGATGATCGTATAGCATATGTTGGACCAGATGCCGGACATGCAATTGGATCAAAAACAACTATTATTGATATTGAAGAAAAATACGTAGGCCCCGGTTTTGCTGATCCGCACTTACACATAGATCAATTTGTTTTACCATCTGAACTTGCAAAAAAATCATTATTATGTGGTGTAACATCTCTTTTCTCAGATCCAATAGACATCGTTAGTGTGTCTGGATACAAAGGATTTCAAGAGTTTCTAAAACTTGGTGAAGGTTTACCAATTAGAATATTTCAAGTTGTTCCAGGAGGTTTACCTGTAGATGGAAAATTTAGTAATAGCAAAACTTTATCGTTATCACAAGAAAAATTAGCAGTCAAACATCCTCATGTTTTAGGACTAGGAGAAGTTTTTTCATGGACCAAAGTAACTTTACGAGATTCTAAAACAATGAAATCTTTGAGTGCTATGTTGGAAGGTGATTGTATAATTAATGGACATACTGCTGGAGCAAGTGACAAAAAACTTAATGCATACATTGCATCTGGAATTCTATCTTGTCATGAACCTATCAATTTTGATCAGGTTTTAGAAAGATTACGTCTAGGAATGTGGATTATGATTAGAGAAGGATCAATTAGACGTGACTTAAAAGAAATTATTCCGCGTGTTTTGTCTCATGGAATTAATCTGGATAGACTGATGTTTTGTTCTGATGGACTTGATCCTACAGACTTGGTACAGTATGGCCATATTGATCATTGTGTAAGGGAATCTATCAAACTTGGTTTAAACCCCATTGATGCTATTTCAATGGCTTCAAAAAACTGCTTTGATTATTACAACATGAATAAAGACCTAGGTGGTATTGCTCCAGGAAAGCTTGCTGATATCTTAATTTTTGATGATTTAAAATCTGTAAAACCTAACAAAGTCTTTGTAGGTGGAAAATTAGTTGTCTCTAACGGTAGTATTGTCACTTCGGTAAAGAAAAAAGTAATTTCTCCCTGGATTAAAAAAACTATCAAATTAAAAAAACTCTCTCCCAAAGATTTTGTTATCAAGTCAAAAAAGAAAAGTGTTCTTGCAAATACTATTTTTATGCAAACTGAAATTATAACAAAACCTGGTTCTGTTGAATTATTTACTGAAAATGAAAGTGTTTTAGCTTCTTTGGATAAGGATGTGTGGAAAGTAGCTTCTTTTGATAGAATTCATGGAACTAACAAACATGTTATAGGATTTCTTGAAAATTTTGGAGCTGATATAGGTGCATTTGCATCTACTTGGAGTTTTCATGAAAACGATATGATCGTAATTGGTTCTAATGATTCTGATATGTCAATAGCTGCAAATATTCTTATCAAAAATCAAGGAGGACTTGTCGTAGTAAAATCTGGAAAAGTTGTTGCATCATTACCATTACAATTGGCAGGAATTATTTCTACTGAATCATTTGAAAAAGTTTTGACTAATTTTCAGCAAATAAATAATTCAATTGTAGATTCTGGATGTAAATTCTCACGGCCACACTTGATCCCACTTTTCTTACCATTTCTTGCTCTTCCCTCGATTCGAATACTTTCTGGAGGGATTGTTGATGTAAAGAAACGATCTTACATTAAACCAATCTGCTAAGTAATGTTAAAAAGGGGGATCACGAGGATTGTAGTTTATCTAAATGGCATCAATTCAACAAACTCCAAATGGACCAGTTTTAGTTCTAAAAGAGAGTGCGTTACAACAAAAAGGTAAGGACGCTCAACACAACAATATTGCTGCTGCTAAACTAGTTGCTGAATTAGTTAGGAGCAGTTTAGGTCCACGAGGATTAGATAAGATGTTAGTTGATTCCTTAGGTGATGTTACTATTACTAATGATGGTGCAACCATCTTAAAAGAAATTGATGTTCAACATCCAGCTGCCAAAATGATGGTGGAAATTTCAAAAACAGTTGATAATGAAGTAGGAGATGGAACCACATCCTCTGTAGTTTTTGGTGGTGCTCTCTTAGCTAAAGCAGAAGATCTTCTCAAAAAAGACGTTCATCCCTCTGTAATTATCGAAGGTTATCAAGCAGCAGCTGAAAAGACATTGGAGATCTATTCTCAAATGGCAAAAAAAATCCTACCTGATGATAGAGAAACACTTCTTAAAATTGCCACAACCAGTATGCAGTCTAAATTAATTTCCGAAGATAGCGATGTACTCTCTAAAGTTGTAGTTGACGCAATCTTAAAAGTTGCAACAAAGAAAGCAGAAACCTATTCAGTTGATCTTGAAAATATTAAAGTTGAAAAGAAAGCAGGCGGTTCTATTACAGATACCCAAATTATCAAAGGCATTGTTTTAGATAAAGAAGTTGTTCATAGTGGAATGCCAACAAAAGTTGAGAAAGCAAAGATTGCATTGTTAAATTCTGCTTTAGAAATTGAAAAGACTGAGATGAGTTCAGAAATTAGAATCACAGATCCAACACAAATGCAAATGTTTTTGGAAGAAGAAAATAGAATGCTCAAAACAATGGTTGACAAACTTCACAATGTTGGTGTTAATGTATTAATTTGTCAAAAAGGAATTGATGATATCGCACAGCACTATTTAGCAAAATATGGTATCATGGCAGTTAGACGTGTTAAAGAAAGTGATATGATAAAACTTGGTAAAGCAACAGGTGGACGTGTTATCTCTAACCTTGATGATCTTACAGAAAAAGATCTTGGTACTGCAGATATTGCTCATCAGAAGAAGGTTGAATCTGATAAGTGGGTATTTGTTGAAGGTTGTAAAAATCCGCAATCTGTTACCTTGCTTATCAGAGGCGGTTCACAAAGAGTCATTGATGAAGTTGACCGATCCATACATGACTCCTTAATGGTAGTAAAAGATGTAATTGAAAAACCCGAAATTGTTGCAGGTGGTGGAGCCCCAGAATCATACGCAGCATCTCAATTAAAAGAATGGGCAGATAGTTTTGATGGTAGAGAACAACTTGCAATCAAAAAATATGCCGAGGCACTTGAAATTATTCCTCTTACAATAGCAGAAAATGCTGGAATGGATCCTATTGATACGATGGCTACACTAAGAGCAAAACAAAATCAAGGTCGTAAATGGACTGGAATTGATGCAAGAAATACAAAAATCGCTGACATGCTCTCTATAGATGTTGTAGAACCACTTGCAGTCAAAGAACAAATAATTAAATCTGCAACAGAAGCTGCATGTATGATTCTCAGAATCGATGATGTAATTTCTGTCTCTGGTGCACGATAAAACAATTTAACAAATTTAGCTAAAACTTAAGCAATCCTACTATATTGAATTATTGTTGTACAAACTAGGAATAGATCTAGGCGGTTCCAAAACAGAGGCAATTCTACTAGATGAAAATCTAAAGACTATTCAAAGAAAACGAGTTCCAACCCCCAGAAATGATTATTCCAAAATACTAGAAACAATTACTTCGTTGAGTTCAGAACTTTTAGCAAATGTGAAAAATTATTCTATAGGAATATGCTCCCCTGGTGCAATTTCAAAAAAAACTGGTTTGATAAAAAATAGTAATACTCAATGTCTTATTGGTAAATCACTTAAAGAGGATTTAGAAAAAAAATTAGGTCAAAAAATATCTATGGAGAACGATGCAAATTGTTTTGCAATGGCTGAATCTACATTAGGTGTTGCAAAAGGATTTGATGTAGTTTTTGGCATCATTATGGGTACTGGTGTGGGCGGAGGAATAGTTATCAATGGAAAGATTCACCAAGGTAGGACAAATATTGCAGGAGAATGGGGACATCATACACTTCATCAAAATGGAAATAATTGCTATTGTGGAAAGAAAGGTTGTGTTGAGACATACATTAGCGGTCCAGCATTAGAAAAACGATGGAAAGAACTTACTGGAAAATCACAAAACATGCCTGAAATTTTACAAAATATTGATAATTCTAAACAATGGAAAGATGAGTTTTTGGAAAATTTTGGATTTGGATTGGCAAATGTTATCGATATTTTGGATCCTGATGTAATTGTTTTGGGAGGAGGCTTATCTAATATTGATTTTTTATACACTGAAGGAAGAGATTCTGTATATCGGAAAGTTTTTTCAGATTTAGTTGATACGCCAATTTTACAAAACAAGTTGGGTGATTCTGCTGGTGTATTTGGTGCAGCATTATTGTAAAATTTTATAATCGACTCTTTTACATTTGATTATTTTTTAAATTATATTCTTTTACAATTTTCCATTTTTTTATATCTGGAGAAAATTTTTGTATTGCTAGTTTGTTTACTTGAAATTCATTTTTAACATCTAAATTATTTATTATTTTTATTTTTTCTTCAGTTGATAAGATTTTATAAATTAGACTTATGTGTGGTTTGAAGTCATATTTTGATACTCTATCAAAATATTTTTTAAAATTTTTGTGAATTAACTCCATTTGTTCATTTGATTTTAATTCAATGAATATTGTTTTCCATAATTCTTCGGATTGCAAAATTTCTGATTTTTTAACTAAAAATGAATTTTGATTTAAAATTATTTCTTTCGTAATTTTATCAATTTTATTAATTTCTGTATCTATTAATCCATAAACCGTAATATGTGGTTCAAATTTTGGAGCGTGATATTTTTCTGAAATTTCATCAATTGTATTTTTAAGATACTCTCTATCATTTTTAGAAAATGTAAACCAAATAGCATACATGATTTTTCATATTTTAATTGGGGCAATCTTCCATTTTTGCAATAAAATAACCATTTGTCATTATCTCAATTTCTATTTCTTCAGATATTGATTGTGTATGGCAAAATCTACACTCTTTTGTTGTAACCACAGCATCTTTCTCTCCAATGCTATCTAGCCATTCTTTTGCAAACATGATTGCATTTTCTATATTGTTTTTGTCAGTTATTACATCAAAATGCATAGTATGTCCATCTTTAGATTTGACATATGTATCAAATACATGAAAACCCATACCAATCTCAAAAAAATTTGATTATTAATGGATTACTTTTGAAACAATTGAGTTGAATCTACGTCAGATCCTATACACATATCACTAAATTCGTCTGGATTTAATGAGTAACATACTTTTGGCTCAAATCGTATGACTTGAACTTCTATTTTTTCACTCAATTTTTTTATTTTCTCTGATGAATTTTTTTCTAATATTTTCTTGATGATTGATTCTTTTATTTCTGATTTTGTTGGCTCATCTGTTATAAAATTTACAATTCCTCTAAATTGAAATCCTTTCAAATCATCTTTATTAAAAACAGAGATAGTGACCCATGGATTTGCTTGTATATTCTTGTAAGATTTATGTTTAAAAAAATCTAGCCAATAGATAACATTTTCATCAACCCTAAAAAAAATTCTTGGCGAAATATTTGGTATGTTGTTTACTCCAGTAGTTCCTACTGCAAAAATTCCTTGTAACTCAATAAACTCTTTAATTTCCCTGGGAATTACTATCATGAATTAATTATAATTATTTTATATTAAAAAGGTCTTTTGAACATCAAACTTGAGAACAATCTTTCTGAGTTGTTTGAAAGTATGTAATTGGTTTATTGTGGCTCAATCGTTGCAGGAGGTTTACTTGAAATAGCATATGTTACCCATGTTACATCTTCTACCTCATTTGTGATTCTATTACTGATTTTTTCTAGTAATTCATGTGGTAATCTTGTCCAATCAGCTGTCATTGCGTCAATAGAGTCTACCACTCTAATCATTACAATATTCCCATATTTTCTCTCATCACCAACTACGCCTACTGCTTTATCGTCGCCTACTGCTGCATATGCTTGCCAGACTTTGCCATAAAATCCAGATGCTATCAATTCATCTTCGACAATTCTACTTGCTACTTTTGATATTTGCAGCTTTTTTGGAGTTACTTCACCGATAATTCTTACAGCAAGCCCAGGTCCTGGAAATGGATGTCGCATGAAAAGTTTTTCTGGAACACCTAAAATTTTAGCAATTTTTCTAACTTCGTCTTTGTATAACTCACGTAATGGTTCTAAAATTTCTAAATCAAGCCAATCTGGTAGTCCTCCAACATTGTGATGGGATTTTATCACTGCAGCAGGACCTTTTGAAACTCCACTCTCTATTACATCTGGATACAACGTACCTTGTGCAAGCCATTTGAAAGGTCCTTTATTTTTTGCAAAATCTGTAAAAACATTGATAAATTCTTCACCTATGATCTTCCTTTTTCTCTCAGGATCTTCAATGCCTTTTAATTTACTTAAAAAATCTTGAACAGCATCAACCATTGTAAAATTAACATTGAAATTTTTTTCAAACATCTCTTTGATTTCTATCTCTTCGTTTAATCGTAATAGGCCATTATTTACAAAAACACATTTTAGTCTATTGCCAATTGCCTTGTGAATAAGTAAAGCAGCTACTGTGGAATCTATTCCGCCACTAACACCACATAAAACATCTCCTTCAATTTTTGAAATTTTATTCACAGCAGAATCTATGAATCCCTCCATTGTCCAATCTTGTTTAGCTCCACAAACTTTCAAGACAAAATTTTTGAGAATTTCAGTTCCTTGCTCTGTGTGAACCACCTCTGGATGAAATTGAATTCCATAAATCGATCTTTCCTCTGAAGCAATTGCTGCAGCTTTTGCACTTTCGGTGTGTCCTATAACTTTGAATCCAGGAGGTATTTGCTCTGCCTCATCACCATGACTCATCCATGCCCTAACTGAACCTCCAATTCCGTTTAACAGGTTCTTATCGTTATCGATTGTTAATAGTGATGAACCGTATTCTTTGTTAGCCCTTTTTACCTTTCCTCCAAACTTGTTTACAATTAATTGATGTCCGTAACAGATTCCTAGTAATGGAAGATTCATGTCAAAAATTTTATTTTCAGGAACTGGAGCATCGGTGTTATAGACACTTGATGGACCTCCGGAAAAAATAATTCCTTTAGGATTATGTTTTTGTAATTCTTCAAGACTGATATCAAATGGGACTAGCTCTGCATACACTGAAAATTCTCTTATCCTTCTGCAGATCAAATGACTATACTGAGATCCAAAATCTAAAACTACTATCTTATCCATAAAATCACTTTTTGATTTTTTCAAGCATTCGTGTAAGTGACCATCCTGCGGTGTTAATTATTTCATTTACTCTTTCTTTTTGTCTGTAATTTTTAATGATTATTTCTCGTATATCTGAACCATTTTTGTTAATAATATAATCAATAACTGATTCTTTCTGAATTTTACCATTTTCAGCTTCCGCAGAATCTTTTCGTTTCATTTCTCCAATGATTCTATCAATGAAGAATGATTTGAAAGGCGGAGTATCTGCATTTATCTCCATATTTTCTGCTAAAATTATTGAAACTTGATCAGGCGTGATGTAAGCATTCGCAATAATCTTGCCATCACTTCCACTAGTTATTGGGATTGTACTTTTTTCTAATTTTTCAGTAGGTTCAATAGGAATCTTTTTTGATGATTCAGATGGTTTTACTTGTTTAATGGCAGAAGCTTTCGTAAAACTAGACTCTTTTAATATTAAATCTAAAATTGCCAAATTTTTCTGTAATGTCTCAATAGCGTTTTGATGCTTATCCATTTGTTTGACGATGTTGTCTCTCATGGCAATAATATCTTGTATTTGCTCGTCTGAAAACTTCATAATTTCTTTGATATGTATATGGGTATTAAATGCATTCTAGGTAATTATAATATCGAGTTCATTATATGATATTTTTTCAAATCCATTAATTTGGCTTGATGTTGTAAATAACTGCGATCTTGAATTTTCTGATAGCCATTCCAAAAGCAATTTGGCTCTTCTTAGTTTCCTTAATTTGATTTGCCTTTCTGATGCTTTTGTTTGGGAATATTTTCCAATTTTTTTTCCAAAATCCATTCCAAATAATATGATTTTCTTTGCCTCAAAATAATTTGCAAGAAAAACACTTCTATCCCCATCTGTAAATCCACCAAAATTTTGTATTTTTTTAAATGGATTTGTTTGAGTCGTTCCAATACAATTTTTAAAATTTTCAGCAAGTTGTAGTTTGCTTATGTTGTCACCATGTGCATGAACCACAAAAATTGAATCTGTTTTGCCAACTTTTTTTAAAGAATGTTCATCTCCATCTAAGTCTGTTACAACAATGTTTGGTTTGATCCCATTCTCTATCAATGGTTTTACTGCGCTATCGGCTACAATTTTCACAACTTTTTTAAATTTTTTTAATTTTGGTATGGCTAAGGACAATGAAGGACCGGCACCTATTACAAATACTGTTTTACCGGATATTTCATCTCTGATTTTTTTATTAGAAATATTTTTCCTTAAAATTGAATCTAAAATTATTGCTGATTCTCTATCTTGTTCTTCGCTATATTTGAATTCTTTTCGAATTGTTGCATATTTTTCATTCCATCCGGCAATCACCATATGACTCAAATTGACATAGTTTATGATAAATCATGTGACTAAGCTTGGAAAAGTAGGCGTAGGCGGGAAGAACCCAGTCCGAATAATGGCAATTTTAAACACTAGTCCTGAATCGTTTTACAAAAAATCCATTAAAGTAACAAAACAACAAATTGCGAATACAATAAAACAGATGGAAATTGACGGTGCAGATTTTATTGATATTGGAGGAATGTCTACTGCACCATATCTTTCAACATTAATATCTGAAAAATTAGAAAAAAAAAGAATTCTAGATGCAATTAAAGTTATTCAAAATGTATCTAATCTACCAATATCTGTTGATACATGTAGGGCCAATGTTGCAAAGTCTGTTTTAGAATATGGAATTGAAATAATTAATGACATTTCTGGTTTAAAATATGATAATCAAATGATTAATGTGATAAAAAATTATTCTCCATCACTTGTTTTATGTGCCTTTGATTCAAAAATTGTATCTGGAGATCCTCAATCAACTAAAAATCTTTTAAAAGAAAGTATTGCACTTGCAAAAACTGCTGGTATTCCGTCAAGTAAGATTGTTTTAGATCCTGCTATTGGGTTTTTTAGAAAATCTGGTAATGGATCTTTTTTTACAAAAATTAAATCTGATTGGATGGAAAGAGATCTCTCAATTATTCAAAATTTAAAATCTATTAAGATGGGGTATCCAATTTTGATCTCAGTTTCAAACAAATCATTTATTGGAAAACTTTTGGGTAAAAAAAACACATCCGATCGATTAGTTGGTTCCCTTGTAACAGAAGCCATTTCTGTTCTTAATGGTGCTGATATTATTCGTACTCATAATGTGGCAGAAACTAAAGATGCCATTACTATTGCATCAAAACTATCTAGATGACACAAAGGCTTATAATCCATCTTAGACCATCTTTACAAGGTTTCATTGGAATTCAAAGAAGGATTAACTTTTGATGATGTTCTTCTCATACCCAAATATTCAGACATCACTAGCAGATCTCAAACGGATTTAAAAACAAAATTATCTCATAATATTTCAATTAACATTCCATTTGTTAGTGCAAACATGGATACGGTAACTGAATCTGCCATGGCAGTAGCAATGGCTCGGGCTGGAGGAATAGGAATTATTCATAGGTTTTTGACAATTAAAGAACAGGCAAATGAAGTTCTTAAAGTAAAGCGTTCAGGAAGCGTAATGATTGAAAATCCATATGTAATAAATCACGATAAAACTATTCAAGATGCCATAAACTATGCTGAAGAAAAAGAGATTTCTGGTCTTTTAGTTATTGACTCAAATTCCAAATTGGTTGGAATAGTTACAGATAGGGATCTTTTGTTTGAAACTGATACTACTCATCTTATCAAAGATGTTATGACCAAAGATGTTGTAACTGCTAAACTAGGTGTAAGCTTGGATGAAGCAAAGAAAATTTTACACCAACATAGAATTGAAAAATTACCAATAATTGATGAAAATGGTTCGATTAAAGGTTTGATTACAAGCAAAGACATTACAAATATTGAAGACTATCCTTCTGCATCAAAAGATAAGAAAGGAAGGCCTCTTGTTGGTGCTGCAGTAGGTGTAAAAGGCGATTTTATGGAAAGATCTGAATCTCTGCTTGATGCAGGTGCAGATGTACTAGTTGTTGATATTGCACATGGTCATAGTGAAAACGCAATAAGCACAATTCGTAATATCAAAAAGGCATTTCCTAAATGTGAATTAATCGCTGGAAATATTGCAACAGCACAAGGTGCTGAGGATCTAATTAAGGCTGGAGTAGATGCAGTAAAGGTTGGTGTAGGATCTGGCTCAATTTGTATTACTAGAGTAATTACGGGTTCTGGAGTACCACAATTAACTGCAGTAATGGATTGTGCAAAGATTGGAAAAGATTATGGCATTCCAATAATTTCTGATGGTGGAACTAGAACATCTGGTGATGCTACAAAAGCATTGGCTGCAGGTGCATCTTCTGTAATGGTGGGAAGTATGCTTGGAGGTACAGATGAATCACCTGGTACTGTATTGACTAAAAATGGCAAACGATTCAAGATATATCGCGGAATGGCATCACTTGGAGCTTCATTAGGGAGAAAATCAAAAGAAACAGGTTCAATTTCATTTGATGAAGATCTCAATGATTATGTTGCAGAAGGAGTTGAAGCAATGGTTCCATACAAAGGAACTGTAACTGATATTTTAAAACAATTAACTGGCGGCGTTCGTTCTGGTCTGAGTTATTGCGGTGCTCACACAATTCCACAAATGCAAGCAAATGCAGAATTTATCAAAATGTCTAGAGCAGGGTTTGCTGAAAGTCAACCTCATGATGTATCTTTAATGTAGTTGATTTTTAGCATGATCTAAATGCAAGATTATCCCATATTTGAGAATAATTCATTTGGTTAATACAAAATAATACATCTAAATTCTTAATATCCGTAAATATAAAATGTATATTTCAAATATAGAAAATTGGTAATGATTAAGTTATAATATAAAGTTAATATGCATACTTTCAAAATTACATTTATTGGAAATTTTGCAACTCATATCTACAAAGTTACAAAAGATTAACATCATCCATATTATTTTTACATCTTTTTCAATTCATATGTTTGTAATATCTCACCCAAACTTTGAGGTGTTAGATGAAGTATATTTTACAACTTTTATGAGATGGTTCATGTTAGGAATTGATCATTCACCATATCAACTTCCCGGGTTGTCATTTATTGTCTCTCCGTTTGTGTATGTATTTGGGGACAACTGGGCATCTTGGAGATTTCCAATAATTATACTTGGAATGGTTTTTTTGTATTTTAATTATAAGGTAATTGAACATGTATCTTCCAAAAAAACTGCACTCATAACCAGTATAATCATGGCATTTAGTCCTGTGATATTTGTATCATCTTCATTGATGTTAAGAGACATACCCGTTATGGCAATAGGTTTTTTCTCAATCTATCTATATTTTAAACACAAATACTATCTTGCAGCACTATTCATAGGATTATCGGCTCTAATAAAAGAAACTGCGATATTTTTTGTTATTTTCATTGTAATCTACCATGCTCTCAATAACAAAGAGGAATTCATCATAACATCCAAAAATATACAAAAATATGGTTTGAAGTTTGTCAAAACCCCGTTAATTTCTTTGTTGATAATGATGGCTTCGTTTTTGATTCCATTGGCAATTTATGACAATACAATTACCGTTTTGGAGTATTCTACAAGACATCCAGAATATATTGCATTAAATGAAAATTTTGAACGAAGTGTCGTACGATTTGATATCTTGAAGAGTAATACTGAAATATATCAAAAACCTGTTGAACAGTTTAACTATTTATCTCAGGTGACTAACCCAATACATCATTTACAGGTTGTATTCTCAAAGGGATATTATACACAACAAGAAGTTGCAACAAATGAATTCATTGCATCATTTCTCCCAATTCCAAGTGGTAAAACTATTCATGATATTACATATGGATATGATAAGACGTTCATAGACGAGGAAGGAATAGAGAGACATCAAAAAGAATATTCAACTTTATGGATTCAATCAATAATTGATTATACTTGGTGGCATGTTGGTTTTTGGAGTTGTATTGTACTAACAAGTTACACATTATTTCAAAGAATTAAAAATAAAATACAAATTTCCAAAGATCTGACTTTCATATTTGCTGGATTTGCTTTTTTTATTCCATATTTGATAATCGACATGTTGAGAGATACTTTTGCATATTATATGATCTATTTTTTACCAGTAATGGGTTTGGGACTAGCAACCATTATCTATAAAATTCCAAATAAAACTATACGTTTCTTATTATTTGCAGCATTTCTTTTAGCAATTATAAGTAATTTTTTGTACATATTTCCAATGTGGGGTTTTTAACATACAAAACTATCTAAATTAAATATAAAAATTAAGAAAAATTGGATACACAAATTATTATCCTAATTTGTAGAGTTTTTTCAAAACTTGTTTTGCATATGCCTCTGCATATATTTTCTTATATGCTTTTACCTCTTCTTGTTTTATTCCATCAAAGATATTATGTTTGATGTTTTGTGAATCTGTCACTGGTATCTTGTCCTTTATTTTTACCCCGAATGATTTTGGTTTTAATTTTTCAGAATTATCAGCTTTTACTGGATAAGCATGTGCCTCTTGTAATGTGGGAGCAATTAAACCCGATATCAAGATAGTCATTAAGGATATTCCTAATATTGTTTTCATTCTTTTCAAGTACACCTCCTCTTATTTTGATAAGCATAATCCAAATACTCTTCATCCATAACAAGACATGATAACCCCATTACTTCAGAATGACTATTTTGTTCACTAGTTAGAAGAGCGTGTTTGGACTCTCTTCTAACTAGAATTGATGTTTCTGGCTCTATGACGGTTTTGCACTGGGTTGCAGTTTGCATGATTTATTTCTAGTTCAAAGATATTTGTCCATGACTTTCATTTTGTGGCATGCCAAAAATTGATTCTCTTCCGGTAATTTTTTAAACTGCATTCCAAATCATTCATTTGTGTTATCCAAAAGAACCATCATTGGAATTATTGTTGGAAGTGCTATTATTGGCATCGGGATTTATTCTTTAATTTCTGATATAGGATTGAAAACAATTGAGGTTAATGAAACATTTGGAGTAGGCGAAACCACTTCATATCAAATTCGTGCAAGTAATCATGCCCAACAACATATGAAGATTATGGGAGAAAAATTTGATATTTCATTAGCTAGTCCTGGGTTGGGTCTTCAGATTCCAAAAACATCTCATATTAAAGAAATTACTTTAGAATGGGTTCATCTTGAAGATGGAGTCACTGTAATACATCTTCAAAATACAGGTTCATCTGAATTAAAAGTTGAAGCTACCTTACAAATAACAGCTGATCCTATATTGTTCACTTACCACATTATTGTTATTACTTCTGGAATGGTAATTATTGGATTTAGTATGGGCTTTACTTTAAGAAAACCAAAAGGATTCTAGTTTAACTTTGCAGAAGGATAAGATCCAAGTATTTTCATAAATAATGTTTCATCTTTGATTTTTACTAACATCTCTACAATCTTTGGATTTTTTGCATGACCTTCAAAATCCACGTAGAAATTATATTCCCAAGTATTTGTTTTGGTGGGTCGTGATTCAATTTTTGTTAAATTAACGTTATAGTTGTAAAATTTTTCTATAATTCTATGCAGAGATCCGGGTTCATGTTTTATTGAAAAAATTATCGATGTCTTGTCTTTTCCAGTTTCTTCTTTATTTTTTTTTGATAGTATCAAAAATCTGGTATAGTTATTCAGATTGTTGGCAATGTTTTCTGATATTACAGGCATCTTGTAAATTTTAGATGCATCTTTGCTTGCAATACATGCTATGTTTTTTTTATTCAATTCTTTGATTATCTTTACACTTCCTGCAGTATCATACGAAGGCACTGTCTTCATGTTGTGCTTTTCGATAAAATTTCTGCACTGCCCCAATGCTTGTGGATGAGAATAAACTGTATCTATCTCTTCTAACGAACCAGTTCCTATCAAGCAATGTTCAATTCTATGATATATTTCACCAATGGCATTAAGTGATGTTGAATACAGTAAATCGTAACTTTCTCCAATACTTCCTTCCAAAGAATTTTCTACTGGTAAAATAGAATACTCTGTCTTATCTTGTATGGTACTTTCTAAAACTTTTGCAAAGGTTGGAAGTGGGATTACATTAATTTCAGTGTTGAAAAATGCCTTAGCTGCTGCTTCACTATATGCTCCTCGTTCACCTTGGAACGAAACACTAGTCATTTCTTACTCTCTCAGCTTTACGAAATCACTATTACCATAATTTGTTGAAAGTTTTCTTTCATCAATCCAAGAACATTCTGTGCACTTTATGGCATCACGCATCTGAACTACTTTTTTACCACATTTTCTACATTTTGTAAATAATACCCCCAAATGTGGTTCTTCAATTGTTGCATGAATTGTACCGTTTAGATGATTCAAAATTTTTAATGTGACAATATCGTTTACCAAAGCAACATTTTTTTTCCTAAGATTTCTTGTTGAGCAAATACATTCAACTTTAGAAGTCGTTGGTTTACCATTAATGTAATCAATTGATACTGCTATCATAGAAGACATTACTGCTGCTACAGTTCCAATTATGATATCTCCTACTTTGGGAATTGATATCATTTTTGGATGTTTTATGTTTGCAACTCTAGATTCTTTATCAAGTTCTGTTTTACCTACAGTTGACGCACGGACCATATCTCCATCATCAAAAGTATTGTAGCCTGTTTCATATTCTTCAATAGATGCTATTTTATCTCCTGGAAGTGCAGTAATTTCAGACATGTTGTATTTTTTGGAGTTATGATTATAATTGTTTGTGGTTTGAGCCTAATTTGACAAATCATATAACCCAAAAAAGTTTGAAATAATCATGAAAGCCCTAGTATATGATAATTATACTATAGATGATGATTTTTCAAAAATTTTAAAAATTAAAGATATTCCTGAACCAACTCCAAAACAAAATGAAGTTGTCTTCAAAGTAAAATGTGCCTCTTTGAATTATGATGATATTTGGGGGATGAGAGGAAAACCTTTAGCTGTACCCTTACCCCATATCTCTGGCACCGATGCTGCAGGAGAAGTAATCGCAATAGGTGAAGATGTAAAAAATATCAAAATTGGTGATAGAGTTGTATCTCATGGAAATATGTCATGTCGAGTTTGCAAATTATGCACAAGTGGAAGAGAATATGATTGCAAACAGAGAAAAATTTGGGGATTTGAAACTGGCCCACTTTGGGGAGGATATTGTGAAGTTACACATTTACCAGAAGTAAATGTTGTAAAAATACCTGATAATGTAACGTATGAATCCGCAGCTGCAGCTTCAATGACTTTACTTACATCATGGCATATGTTAGTTGGTAGAGCAAAGATTCAACCCGGACAATTGATATTGGTTATGGGTGGCAGTTCAGGTGTAGGAAATTATGGAATTCAAATAGCTAAATTATTTGGTTGTACTGTAATTGCAACAGCTAGTCCTGATAAGTTAAATCAATTATTAGAACTAGGTGCTGATTATGCAATAGATCATAGAAAAGAAGATTGGCATAAAGAAGTTCGTAATATTGCTAAAAAAATTATCAAACCATTTGGTGATGTTCAAGGGATTGATGTAATTTTTGAGCATATTGGTGGTTCGCATTGGAATAAAGAATTAACTTTGTTAAAGTATGGTGCAACAATTGTTACAACCGGAGCAACAACTGGATATGATGCTAAAACCGATTTACGACATATTTTTTTCAAAGGAATTAACATTTTAGGCTCAACTCAGGGAACTAGATCTGAATTAGAACAGGCTCTATATTGGATGTCACAGGGAAAAATAAAATCGATTATTGACTCTGTTTATACATTTGAACAAGCAACGGAAGCACATACTAAAATGTTAACTGGTAAAGGTCTCTTTGGTAAAATCTTAATGAAACCATAATTTAGAGTCAATTATGACTGGTAATCCAAAAATTGATTCTCTTCTTGATGAAGCAAATAGATTATTTTTAAAAGGAAAATTACAAGAAGCGATTGTTTATTATGATAAAATTTTAAATGACGATTTAAATCATATTGCATCGCTTAACAACAAGGGATACGCACTAAATAAGTTAAAAAATTATGATGGTGCCATCCAATGTTATGACCTTGCATTAAAATTAGACCCAAATGATCTATCTGTTTTAGTAAACAAAATATCTTCCTTAAGAAAAAAGGGTGCATTTACTGATGCATTAATTTATTGCAATACTATTTTGAAAAATAATCCCAAATACAATATCGTTCTATATCATAAAGAGAGAATTTTGTTTTCACTAAATAGTTTTGAAGAATCAATTCAATGTTGTGATATCATCTTAGAAGATTATCCTAAGAATGGCGATGTTCTTTTTGATAAATCTTGTAATCTTGCAATGCTTTCACGATTAGATGATTCACTTGATACTCTTGAAAAAGCAATTTCACAAGGTATCCAATATAAAATTAAAGCAAAAAAAACTAAATCTTTTGAAATTTTAATGGGAAATCAAAAATTTCAAAAACTAATATCTTAATTTTAAAGCCAATGAGGAATCTCTAGATACTCATCAATACTTTCATGTCTCAATATTTTTAAAAGTGCATTTGCCTGCGGTGTTGAAAGAACAGGCTTGTCAAATTGATTGTCTGTAGAAATTCTAGGACATGCTACTTGAATAAACGCATCAATTCCTTTTAGATTTTTTAATCTCTCATTTGTGATGTCAGTTAATGCAAATAATTGGACAGTTTTTCCTTCTTTTTCTAACTCTTTTTTAAATTTTAAAGCAAATACTTTGGATAGCTGTCCTTCTTTGAGACCTATGATTATTCCAAATGATTGAGCGTCAGCTGCTTTGTATATTGCAAGTGTAGCTTTCTTTTTTAATTTCTGAGCAAATTCAGTTACTTCTCGTACTTCGTTAAAGTATGGATCTAATACATAAGTTGGCTTGTTAGTTGATAAAGCAATTCCAGCTGCATGAAAATTGCTTTGTCCTAAGAACACATATGCTTCAACTTTTTCTTTAAGTTCTGTAGCTGGATAAAACTCACATCCAAACACTTGTCCATCATTTAATTGTCCTTTTCCTTTTCCAATTTTCACTTGAACTCCACCATTAGTTAAAATTTCATTTACTCTATCCATTTGATGTAAGTGCTGACTATCAGTGACCAATGAGATTTGCTTTCCCTTAAGAATATCTACACATTTTTTGGCAACACTATCAAATTCAACATCATCAAACGCATTAATTAGAATAAGATTTTTTTCAATTGATTCAGTGTTTATTGTATGTCCAATGTTAAATTGAATTTCAGCTCCTAAAACTTTGGAACCATTAGAATTTAGATCACATGTTCCCCAGGTTGTATCAGCTAACACATATGCAGGAATCCCAAATCGTCTAGTAATATTCATGGCAGTTTCTTGAACTTGAGGCAAAATTCCATCTGGACCGTTTAGAGACACTGATGCAGGTTTCTTTGTTTCAATTTCTTTAAAGATACGCTCTTCATCTATTACAATCAATTCCAGCTAAAAATATGGTGTTATTAATTTAAACCAATTGTACCTTCCAACAACTAAAAATGTCTGAAATTCTATTATTTGTTTATGGTTGATACACAAGTACTCAATATTGGTTTTGATGATACAGATTCTCCAAAAGGAATGTGCACAACTTTTCTTGCCTACAAAATTGTTAATTTACTAAAAAAACAAGATATTGAATTTCTAGATTTTCCAAAATTAATCAGATTTAATCCAAACATTCCGTGGAAAACAAGAGGAAACGGTGCGGTTTCTATGAAAATAAGAACAAAAAATCCTTCAAAAATTAAAAATCAGATTAAAAAACTTGTAGAAAAATACTCTGATATAAAAAATGGTGCAAATCCTGGGTTAGTTTTTTATGAGAATAAAGAAGTTCCAAAACAGTTTTCTAAATTTAGTAAATTAGCTTTATGGCAATTGATAAACAGAAATTATGCAAAAAAATTTGCCAGAAAAAATAATATAGAATTTTTTTATCAAGGAAATGGTCAAGGTCTTGTTGGTGCTATTGGTGCAATTGGTTATGATTTTAAAGATCATACATTAGAGTTATTAAGCTATAGAAAAAATTCTCAATTCGGAAAAGAACGAAATCTTTCTGCAAATAGTGTAAAAACAATGCAGGAAAAAACATTACCATTTACATTTAATAGCTTTGATAATAAAAAAGAGCGAGTTTTAATTACTCCTCATGGCCCTGATCCTGTTTTTTATGGGGTACGTGGAGAAAATATAGATTCATTATTACGTGCAACTAAAATTTTGAAAACAAGTGAAAAATTATCCGGTCATATGATATTCAAATCAAATCAAGGAACGGGGGATCATTTAAAAAATGAATTAAATCCAAAAAATATTAAACCATATGCTTCCGGAAAAATTACCGGAATCATATCCGATGAACCAAAGATAGTGAAAGGCGGTCATGTTTTTTTCGCTATTAATTCAGATGGATACGAATTACGTTGTGCTGTGTACAAACCTACTGGAATAACATATGTTGCATCAAGTTTGATCAAAGGAGACAAAGTTTGTGTTGGTGGTGGTATTAGAAAGGCATCAAAAAATCATCCTAGGATTCTAAATCTTGAATTCATTGAAATAATTGAACTTAGAAAAAATATGATAAAATCTAATCCTATTTGTAAAAAATGTAATAAAAAGATGAAATCAAAAGGAAAAAATCAAGGTTTTCAATGTATAAAATGTGGTAAAAAATCTGAAAATAAAATAACTATGGAAATTCCAAGAAAAATCAAAAAACAACTGTATATTCCAATAGTTTCTGCACATAGACATCTTAGTAGACCATTACAAAGAATTGGAAGAATTAACAAGGAATCAAGATTCGATGAATCATCTTCATGGTTTTGTGTATATGAAAACTAAGTAGCGGGGAGTAGATTTGAACTACTGAACTGCGGGTTATGAGCCCGCCGGGATGACCTAGCCCTAAAGAGTCTGGCTTCCCCACCCCGCTGAACATGAATGAGCACGAGCCGTATATACGCTTTATCAAATTCTTGAAAGTAATTAATAGGATTTCAATTGAATGATTTTTTATGGACAAAAAACTAAGAATTGCAGGAATTATAGCTGCATTATCATTTTCAATATTTTATTTGACATTCTCTTCTAATTCATTACCAATTCCAGAACCACTCTCATCAATTCCCGAAAATAATTCTGTAGATATTTTGGCAGAAAATCTTGATGAACCACGTTCAATTGCAATATCTGATGATCGAATTTTTGTGACAGAAAAAGATGGGCTAATTAGAGTCATTCAAAATAATATTCTACTTGATGAGCCACTTGCTACATTACGTCCAGCAAAAGTATTTGACGGTGGATTATTAGGAATCGCACTTCATCCTGATTTTTCAAACAATCATCTAATCTATGTTTTTTTAACATATGAAGAAAATGGAGAATTGTGGAATAAAATACTTCAAATTACTGAATCCGAAAACAAATTAGTTGATGCAAAAACTATCTTTGATAAAATGCCGGGTTCTGTATTTACAAATGGAGGTTTTTTAAAATTTGGTCCTGACAAAAAATTGTATGTAGGTACTGGAACCGTATCTGAATCTTCCCATCTGCCACAAAATCTTGATTCCTTATCAGGAAAAATTTTACGATTAAATGATGATGGTACAATCCCCGATGACAATCCATTCTTTAATTCTCCTGTTTATTCTTTAGGTCATAGGAATCCACAGGGAATGACATGGGATGATAAGGGTCAAATGTATTTGTCTGAACTTGGACCCGAAAAAAATGACGAAATTAATCTCATCAAACCAGGAAAAAACTATGGCTGGCCTGAGCAACAGTGTTCAGGCAATGGTAAATATGAAAATGCAATAATGTGTTATGATCCTAGCATTGAACCTGGTGGTATATTGTATTATTCCGGTGATAAGATATCTTTAGAGTATGATTTTATCATGGCTTCCCTACGGGCAACCAATCTATATCAGCTAGATTTTTCTGAAGGTCTATCATCCCAAAAAACTATACTTAGTGGGGTTGGACGTATACGTGATGTAGTGCAAAGCTCCGATGGTAGTCTTTATGTAATTACTTCAAATACTGATGGTAGAGGTTTTCCAGATAGTATGGATGATAAATTATTGAGGATAAAAAAATGAGTGATTCATCAATTTCAAAATTTTTTGAAAAAACACGAAAAGAAAGATTAGATATAGTTGGTGATTTTGCAGATTTGACTACTGAAGAATTAGAAATTTTACAAAATAATGATGGTGGCATCTCTTTTGAAAAAGCTGATAAAATGATAGAAAATGCTATTGGTACTTTTTCCTTACCGTTGGGAATAGCAACTAGTTTTAAAATTAATGGGAAAGACTATTTTGTTCCGATGGTTATTGAAGAGCCATCTGTTATCGCCGCTGCTTCAAAGGGTGCAAAAATTGCAAGAATAAAGGGCGGGTTCAAGGCAACATCTGATGAGTCTTACGGTATAGGTCAAATTCAAGTATTAGATGTCGATATCGATTTAGCAATTAAAAAAATACAAGAGGCTACTAAAGAGATTATTGCTCTTGCAAATTCAAAGAGTAACACATTATCTAAAATGAATAAAGGTGCTAAGGAAGTTTCTTGTAAAATAATTAATACTGATTTTGGAAAAATGTTAATTGTTGAGTTGTTAATTGATGTAGGTGATGCAATGGGTGCAAATGTTACAAATACAATGTGTGAAGCTGTTTCGCCATTATTAGAAAAAATAACTGGAGGAAGAACACTTCTTCGTATTTTATCTAATTATTCTACTCGTAGAATTGCAAAGGCTACAGCAGTTTTTGATAAAAATGAAATTGGAGAAGATGTAGTTAATGATATTATATTGGCATATCAGTTTGCCAACAATGATGTTTACCGAGCTGTAACTCATAACAAAGGAATAATGAATGGTATCATCGCTGTTGCAAATGCAACCGGTCAAGATAGCAGAGCAATTGAGGCAGCTGCAAATGCATACGCTTCAAGATCAGGCTCATACCGTTCTCTTAGTAATTGGACTAAAGATAATGATGGAAATCTTGTAGGTTCATTAGAACTTCCATTATCTGTTGGAATTGTTGGTGGAATTGCAAACGTTCATCCAATTGCAAAAATTTGCATGAAAATTCTTAAAGTTAAATCAGCACAAGAACTCGCATGTATAATGGTTGCAACTGGTCTTGCCCAAAATTATAGTGCAATTAGAGCATTATCTACAGAAGGAATACAAAAAGGTCACATGAGACTGCATGCAAGAAATCTTGCTGCAGCTGCTGGTGCAAAACCAGAACAAATTGATAAAATTGTTCAGAAAATGATTGAACAAAACCAAATTTCTCTTGATAAAGCCAAAGCAATATTACATAATCTGAATTAGCTTATAATTCCTTTAATGTTTTTAAAAATTTTTCATCTTTCCAAATAATCTGTTCTGGATAGCAGTTTAGCATCTTACCATTTGTAATATTATAAAATTCCCAATTTTTACATTCTTTGTCATATTCATATGGATCTGTATTTTCAAATTCCCAATCAAAACCATTTTTGATATCTTCATCTGGATAATTATGTCCTCTAATTAACGAAATTGTATTCTCTTCAAAATTCACTGATATCTCAGCATACAGTGCATTAGGATATAGATAAATAACATTTGGATGTGATGTTATGGAATCAAACATCTTTCTTGTTACATATTCATTATGCAACAATATGATCTTATCATAATTTTTTAATATTTCTGGATTTTTATCCAATTCAATATCTGTAATTGAATCGTATCCTAATAATTCTAAAATTTTAACGGCATTTGCACTTGATTGTTCTCTTAACTCATCAATTGATACAATTTTTGTTGTTAGGCAAGTATTACAATAACCAGTGTAAAAATCATAAAATCCATTTTTTGAATATGCACTTGCAGTATATACTGGAATGATGACTAAAGGTTTATTTTCTTCATCATAAACTCCAATTTTAGAATAAGTATCTGATAAATTTGGTTTTAATTTGAAAGTACCTTTCATTGGTATTTTATTTCCATTTATCTCAACAATGTCTTTTGGATATACAAAAACATCAAACAATATTCCATCTCTCCATTTTATTAATTCTGAATTTATCGAATCGGAGTTATTTTGTATCGGTTCCTGTTTTGAAATATCTTGAATGTTAAATCCAAAATAAAATACTAATACAATAACAGATAATACTATTGAACCTAAAATGACTGGTTTTACAAATTTCATAGATATAATTCTAAAAATAAATGAAGTTATTATATACTAAGTTTAGAGACATATAGGAAATGTCTCAAATCCGTTTTGCTATACCGAAAGGAAGCCTTGAAGAAGCTACTTTCAAACTTCTTGAAAGGTCTTGGACCAAAGTAAATAGAAAAGATAGGACTTATCGAGTATATCTTGATGATCCAAATATTATAGTAAAGATGCTAAGACCACAAGAAATACCAACACTTGTGTCTGAAGGATTGTATGATGTAGGTATTACTGGAAAAGATTGGGTTGGTGAAACCAATGCTGATGTTGAAGCAATTTTAGATTTAGAATATGGAAAAATTAGACTAGTTGTTGCATTTCCTGATAAATACAAGTACAAAAATCTTGATGAAATGATTGCTGATTATGCAAAAAAGAAAAAAACACTTCGTATATCCTCTGAATACCTAACTACTGCATCCAAATTTCTAAAACAATGTAAATCTTATAAAAAATACTATGGCTCAAAAGATCCGTTAATTGTAACTCCATGGCTTCGACTTGGCACAAACAAAAATGTACAAATTCATTTATCATTTGGTGCTACAGAAGCAAAACCACCTGAAGATGTTGATGCAATAATGGATGTTACTGAAACTGGAACTACACTTAAACAAAATAAATTAAAAATTGTTGATGAGGTTTTAACATCTACGGCACACTTGATTGTTAATAAAAAATCTTTAAGGGATCCACAAAAACGTGAGAAGATATTTGATATTGTAACTCTTATGCGCGGTGCTGTACATGGAAGAAAATATTTGCACATTTATCTCAATGTAGAAGAACAAAATCTCAAAAAACTTTTACAACAAATTCCTTCTCTTAAAAAACCAACAATAAGTCCACTTAGCGAAGAAGGATGGTTTGGAATTAACACAGTGATTCTCAAGGGAGATTTTCACAAATTAATTCCAAAACTGCGAAAAATTGCTCAAGGACTAGTTGTTCATGAACCACGACAAATTCTAGAGCTAGAGGAGATTAAGCGTGATGAAGAAAATTGATGAAGATAATTCGAGTAACTAATGTTGAAAAATTTTCAGCTCAACTATTGCCAAAACAGCCTCAAAAAAATAGGTCTGTGGTTGAATCTATATTAAAAAATGTAAAAAAAAATGGAGACTCAGCAATAAGAAAATATGAAAAACAATTCAGTGGAGCTAAAATCGCTTCATTACGTTTATCACAAAATGAAATTAAAGATGCTTTTTTCAAAGTATCTGAAAAAGAAATAAATGCAATACGACAAGCTAAATTGAGATTAGAGAAAACTGAAACTGCTGTAAAATCAATTCTAAAAAATAAAACTATCAATACAGATGGAATCAAAATATCAAAAAAATTTATTCCAATACAAAGTGTTGGATGTTATATCCCTGGCGGTTTAGCTAGATATCCCAGCTCTGTTATAATGTCTGTTATTCCTGCAAAAATTGCCGGTGTTAAAAGAATAGTAGTTGTATCACCGCCAAATTCTGAAGGGAAAATTGATCCACTTACTGTTGTAACTGCAAAGATTTGTGGTGCAACTGAAATTTATCGTATTGGAGGCGCTCAGGCAATTGCTGCTTTATCATATGGCACAAAATCTATCATTAAAGTAGATAAAATAGTTGGACCTGGTGGAGTATTTGTAACACTTGCAAAATCCATGATTAGTGAAAGAACATCTATCGATATGCTTGCAGGTCCTACTGAATTAGGAATTATTGCAGATGTAACTGCAAATCCAAAATATGTTGCGTTAGATCTTATATCTCAATCAGAACATAGCAATGATACATTTTGTTTTTTGATAACAAATTCAGAAAAACTTGCAAAATCTGTAAATAAAATAATCATAGAATTGATCAATAAAATTAAGCGAAGTGATTATGTCAAAACCAGTCTTAAAGACAATGGCTTTATTGCAATATGTAAAAATAATTCTGAGATGATAAAATTAGCAAATGAATTAGCGCCTGAACATTTACAAATTATGACCAAGAATCCCAATTCTTTTGCATCCAAAATCACTTCTTCTGGCCTAATATTGCTAGGCCATGATACTCCATCATCTGCAAGTGATTATCTTTTAGGCTCAAATCACATCTTACCCACAAATAAATTTGGAAAAACAAGAGGATCATTATCTGTTTTAGATTTTATCAAGATACACACTGGAGTGTCTACATCAAAGTCAGTTTTATCCAAAATTTCAGAACATATGGAATTATTTACAGAAGCAGAAGGACTTCCAAATCACTATGAAGCTGTCCGAGGTAGAATATAATGAAGCAAGAATGGATTGGAAAAAAGATTAAAGAATTAAGCTCTCTTAGTGGATACCAAAAACCTGAGATACATCATGATGCACTAAAACTTGATTCTAATGAAAATTATGTTATATCAAAACAATTTCAACACGATCTAATTACCAATGCTAAAAAAAATTGTGATATTCGTGAATATCCATTGGGAGGAGTAGAGCGTCTAATTAATCAACTATCAAAATTTCTTAAAGTATCTTCATCTATGATCGGTGTTGGAAATGGTTCTGATCAAATACTTGATTTGATCCTTTCAAATTTTGCATCAAAGCAAACCAAAGTCCTTACATCCAATCCAACATTTGGATTTTTTGAAGAACGATGTAAATTATATTCTATTCCAGTCACTGCAATCCCTTTTTCCAGTACTATGACGCTTGACATTAACGATTTTTTTAAATCATCCAAAAATGTTGATATACTATATCTCGATTCTCCAAACAATCCAACTGGATTTCAATTTCAAAAAAATGACTTACAAAAATTAGTCAAATCATTTGATGGATTAATAATAATTGATGAAGCTTATGGGGAATTTAGTGATTTCTCATTATCTAGTATGGTAAAAACTCAAGATAATCTAATTATTGTTCAAACATTATCAAAATCATTTGGTTTAGCTGGATTAAGATTAGGCTATTTTATTGCAAACAAAAAATTTACTGATGTTTTTAACCGTGTTCTACAATATCCATATCCGGTAAGTACTTTGACAATTGAAGCTGCAATTATAGCATTAGAACAATCTAGTCAAATGAAAGATGCCGTACAAATTATCAAAGATGAGAGAAAAAGAATAATTGAAAACCTCAAAAAATATGAAACATTTGAGGTCTTTGATTCTAAGGCTAATTTTGTCTTATTTGATGCTCATGGTTCTCACAAAAGAGTTTACAATGCTCTCACAGAGCAAGGCATATCGATTAGAACACTAGGAAAAATTGGAAACCATGATGGGTGTCTTAGAGTTACAGTTGGAACGAAGGAGATGAACTCTAAATTTCTACTTGCAATTCGTGATCTGTTAGGATGACATTATTACATAAACAACCAGGAATATACATAGATGATTCTATTTCCAATAATCTAATATCAACAGATTCAATAATATTTGATTGCGATGGAGTTTTAATTGATATTACAAAATCATATGATCTTGCAATAGATAAAACTGTACAATATGTTTTAGAAAATTTTTCTCAAAATAGAGATAATATTGGAATTGATTCAAAAATTATTGATGGATTCAAATCAAGTGGTGGATTTAACGATGAAGTTGATTTGACATACGCCTCAATTCTTTCTCTAGTAGCTGCTATAAAATTAAAAAAAGATCAGCATGAATTTATTTTTGATGTAATATCTAATGCTGATTCCTCAGGAATACTATCAGTTGAAAAATATATTGAAAAACTTGTAGATATTAGTGATATTAAAAATAAATTAGCATATCCTGGTTCTCATCAAGATAATATACTGTACAAAATATTCGATCAAATCTTTTATGGTCCTGAATTATATTTGAAACTTTACAAACAACCGTCTCAATTTTCTGAATTTGGATTGATAGAAAACGATGTTGTTATACTTGATCAACTATTGCTTAAAAAATTAAAAAATAAGTTTACAAAAAAACCTTCAATTGTTACAGGAAGGGGAAAAGAATCCGTTAAGCATTCACTTAAGAAACTTTTGGATGAATTTGATCTAAAAAATTCTATATTTTTAGAAGATGAACCAAGAGAACTTTCAAAACCTAACCCTGAATCTTTAATCCGTTCAATTAAAGGAATGAATTCTAAAAATTGTATTTATGTTGGAGATTCCATGGAGGATTTTATTATGGCTAAAAAAGCAACAGAACAAGGCTGTAAAGTTATTTTTTGTGGAATTACAGGTACTAGTAAAGATCCACAAGAAAAATTGAAATTATTTGAGAATAATAACGCAATGTTAGTAATAGAGTCTATTCATTTACTTCCGAAGGTATTAAATTTAGAATAATACAAAGTACATCTCCTGTGAAAAATATGAAACCACGAAAAAGTTCCATGAATCGTAGTACTAAAGAAACAACAGTATTTGTATCTGTGAATTTGGATGGAACTGGAAAAACTAGTATTCAAACTGGGATTAGTTTTCTTGATCATCTAATTACGGCTTTTGGTAAGCACGGAATGATGGATCTAAAGGTTAATGCAAAATCAAATGATAAAATTGAGCATCATCTGATTGAAGACACTGCAATTACAATAGGTTTGGCAATTGACAAAGCCTTAGGTGCCAGGAGCGGAATAACGCGATTTAGCTATGCATCCGTACCTATGGATGAATCTTTAGCAGAGGCCTCAATAGATCTAGTTAAAAGACCATTTTGGAAATTGGTATTATCAATTAAACGAAACACAATTGAGGGTATCTCAAAAGAGGATTTAGAACACTTTTTCCAATCTCTTTTACAAAATCTAAACATATGCGTTCATCTCACTGTAAAGTATGGAGATAATGATCATCACAAAGTTGAAGCTGCAATAAAATCATTGGCAGTTGCATTTAGAGAAGCATCTTCATATGATAAAAAGCAAAAAGGAATCCCAAGCACTAAAGGTTCAATGTAAATGGTCAATCTTGCAATATTTGATTATGGAGCTGGAAATATTTTCAGCCTAAAAAATTCACTTGAAAAAGCTGGAGCTACAGTAGATGTTATTACAAATTTTGACAGTCCTAACATTTACTCTGGACTTTTACTTCCAGGTGTAGGAAATTTTGATCCTGCAATCAAAAGTATTTCTAAATCAAAAATTAACTTTCATGAGTATGTCAAAGACAATACTCCAGTTTTAGGAATCTGTCTTGGTATGGAAATGTTTTTTGAAAAAAGTGAAGAAGGAAATGAAAAAGGGTTAGGTGTAATTGAAGGAGATGTAATCGTACTCCCACAATCTATGAAAGTTCCGCATATGGGGTGGAATAATTTAAAAATTAAAAAATCTGGAAAAATTCTTGAAGGAGTAAAAAATGAATCCTGGGTTTATTTTGTACACTCGTATAGAGTAAACCCAATTAATTATGATTCTATTACTGCAGAATCTGATTATGGAATTAAGGTGCCTGCAGTTATTGAACAAGACAATTTTTTTGGGACACAATTTCATCCAGAAAAATCTGGCAATGTGGGAAAAATTATGATTCAAAATTTTTTAAATGTGTGTAAAAAATGAAAGTTATTCCTGCAATTGATCTAATGAATGGCCAAGTAGTAAGACTTTACAAAGGTGATCCTAAACAGAAAACTGTGTATAGTGATAATCCTGTTGAAGTAGCAAAAAAGTGGGAAGCTAACGGTGCTGATATGCTTCACTTAGTAGATCTTGATGCAACTCTTGGTATTGGCTCAAATTTACCAATAATTAAAAAAATTCTTAATGAGATTTCAATTCCAATTCAAGTTGCTGGTGGATTACGAGATGAATCAATAATTACTGATGTCTCAAAAATTTGTCACAGGGTTGTTTTAGGTACATTGGCATTTAAAGATAAATTAATACTACAAAAATTATTGGTAAATTTAGGTTCTGAAAAAATTGTAATTTCAGCTGATCATCTTGATGGTGAAATATTGATACATGGATGGCAAAAACAAACAGGAATAAAATTGATTGATTCTATGAAAGAATTTTTATCAATGGGATTCTCTGAATTTTTATTAACAAATGTTAGTAGAGATGGAACACTTCAAGGACCTGATCTGAAATTTTTATCGCAAGCATGTCGATTAACTAATGCACATGTAATTGCAAGCGGTGGAATTTCAAATATTAAAGATATTCAAAATGTAAAACAAGAAAATGTATTTGGAGTAATTTTAGGTAAGGCGCTTTATGAGAATAAAATATCAATTCAAGAGGCAAAACAAATAGCATGACATTAACAAAAAGAATTATTCCATGTCTTGATATAAAAAATGGACGAGTTGTAAAAGGTCTTCATTTTGAATCTATCAAAGATGCAGGAGATCCTGTCGAATTGGCTGAAAAATATAGTAACGAGGGTGCTGATGAGATAGTCTTTTTAGATATTACTGCATCTGACGAACAAAGAAAAACAATCAAGGATTTGGTTCGAAAAGTTGCATCTGTAATCGATATTCCATTTACAGTTGGAGGTGGAGTAAAATCATTAGAAGATGCCAGAAATATTTTACTAAATGGTGCTGATAAAGTTGGTATCAACACCGGTGCAATAAAAAATCCAAATGTTATTTCTGAATTAATGCAATTATTTGGACGGCAGTGTGTTGTAGTTGCAATTGATGCTAAAAGAAATTATGATATAAAAAATGATAAGAATATTTTTTCTGAAAATGGAAAAAAATTCTGGTTTGAAGTCTTCATTTATGGTGGAAAAGAAGCAACTGGTGTTGATGTTATTGAATGGGCAAAAAAAGTAGAAAAACTAGGTGCTGGAGAAATACTTCTAACTAGCATTGATAAGGATGGAACCAAAGATGGTTATGATATTCTTCTAACTAGAGAAATTGTAAACTCTGTATCTATTCCAGTAATAGCCTCAGGAGGATGTGGTAAACCAGATGATATGGTAAATGTGTTTAATGAATCAAATGTAGATGCAGCATTGGCTGCTTCAATATTTCACTATCAAACTCATGGTGTGAATGGTGTAAAAAAATATCTCAAAGACAAGCAAATTCCTGTAAGATTATAAACAATACTTTGTGATTTTAAATGATGAAAAAATCTATTGAAGATATTGATTTTGAAAAAAGTGATGGATTAGTTCCAGTTATTGTTCAGGATGCAAATACAAAAGATGTTTTGACGTTAGCTTACTCAAATAAAGAATCATTGGAACTAACTAAAAAAACTGGTAATTCTTGGTTTTGGAGTCGTTCTAGAAATAAACTTTGGATGAAAGGTGAAGAATCTGGTAATACTCAAAAAGTAAAAGAAATTCTTGTGGATTGTGATTCTGATGCAATTATTTATCTCGTAGAACCATCAGGACCCGCATGTCATACTGGTGAGAAAGTTTGTTTTCACAATAATTTAGATAAATAATCTAACATACAGGTTCTATGTTTGTACCTGATACAACTTCATCTGTAATTTCAAAATAAAGATTTGGATAGTCAGTTCCTCTAAAAACTACTGCCCATTTGCCCATCAAATCATCTATCGAACATATTTCTTTAGTTTTTGAAATTGCAGGTTCTACATAATAATTGAATATGTCTTTTTTCATACCATCAAATGGTATTGTCATGTATACTGAATAATGTGTATCATTTAATGGTCTCATAAATGCAATCTGTCCTTTCTCATTTCCAGTTATTCCTCCAATTACTAGGAAAATTTTTTCACCAATTGCATATTTACTTCGATCAATCTGAAACGGTCCGGAAGTTATCCACTCTCTTGGTTTTGGTGAGTATTCATTTTCTAAATTGATTTTTTCAACATCGTCTATTTTTTCTTCAATTTCTGGAGTTTCAGTTTCTGCATCCACTTCTTTATCTAATATATCTTCAACTTCTATTGAATCTGATTTTAGCTCAGAACCTAAACTTATAGATAAAATAACTATAGCAATACTTACACCAAGTATGCCTGCTATAATTATCGCTTTTTTCATGGTTTTTCCTTTCTAAAAATATCTAAAAACCTTCCTCATAATTGCTAACTTCTATGATTTTTACTAAATCCTCAGCATATTTTTAATAATCTTGATTATATCTTCATTATATTTTTTACTCAGTAAAGTTAAGTATTACTTAACTTGATATTAGGATTTTTTATGTATAGTTTCAAAGGAGAAATTAATCTTGGCTAGAACATCACTGCAATGTAGAGAATGTAAAAAAAACTATGAGACTGCTTTCAAGTATATTTGTGATGATTGCTTTGGACCACTAGATGTAAAATATAACTTTCCCACAGTTACCAAAAACACTTTCACAAATCGTGAGCATAATTATTGGCGATATTTTGAATTATTGCCAATAGAAAGCAAATCCAATATTATTAGTATTGGAGCAGGAATGACTCCTCTTATCAAAGCTGATAATCTTGGAAAAAAATTGGGACTAAACAATCTATACATAAAAAATGATTCCGTAAATCCAACATTTTCATTCAAAGATAGACCGGCAGGAGTTGCAATATCAAAAGCAAAAGAATTTGGATTATCTTCTGTTGGTTGTGCATCCACTGGTAATTTGGCATCTGCAACTGCAGCACATGCAGCAAAAGCTGGATTACCATGTCATGTATTTGCACCAAGTAACATTGAGATGGCAAAAATTGCACAGGCATTATCTTATGGCGCAAACTACATTGCAGTGGATGGAACATATGATGATGCAAATAGAATAGCTGCACAGATTGGCGACAGTAAAGGAATAGGGATTGTGAATATTAACATGCGTTCTCATTACGTCGAAGGTTCTAAAACACTTGCATATGAAGTTGCAGAACAACTTGACTGGCAAGTTCCTGATCAACTTATAGTTCCTGTAGGAAGTGGTGCAATGCTAAATGCAATTTGTAAAGGATTTGAAGAATTGCAAATAGTTTCACTATTAAATGATGTATCAAACATGCACATGATAGCAGCACAACCACATGGATGTGCTCCTATTGTTGATGCATTTAAGAAAAATAACAAAGAAGTGGTTCCAGTTGAAAATCCTGATACTATTGCAAAGAGTTTAGCAATAGGTGATCCTGGAGATGGTAGATATGTTTTGAAACGATTAGCACAGTATAATGGATTTGCAGAAGAATGTAATAACAAAGAAATTTTAGATGCTATTTTACTTTTGGCAAGAACTGAGGGAATATTTACAGAACCTGCAGGTGGTGTCTCTGTAGCTGTACTTCAAAAGATGATTGAACAGGGAAAGATCGACAAAAATGATTCTGTGGTGTGTTATGTTACTGGAAATGGACTAAAAGCCACTGAGGCAATAATGGAAGTATTACAAAAACCAAAAGTAATGAAGGCAAACATTACAGAAATATCGGCGGTAGTAAATTGATGGCAAATATCACATTTACAATTCCATCAGTGCTAAATCAAGGCGGCGGGGAGAAAAAAACTGATATTTCAGCTGATTCCCTTATTGATGCGTTTGTAAAAATATCTCAAATCATGGGAGATGATTTTAAGAGACGAGTTTTAGAAAGCGATGGAACTCCACGTTCTTTGATAAATATTTACATTAATGGAAAAAATGCAAAATTTTCTGATGGAATGAATACTGTTCTAAATAATGGAGACGAAGTCTATATTCTACCTGCAGTGGCTGGAGGTTCAGATGAATTGTCTGCAAAAGAACTAGATAGATTCTCAAGACAAGTTATGCTTGAAGAAATTGGATATAATGGACAGTTAAAACTAAAAAATTCCAAAGTATGTGTTGTCGGAGTTGGAGGATTAGGAAATCCAATTACATCAAGACTAGCTGCAATGGGTGTTGGTACTTTACGAATTGTTGACAGAGATGTAATTGAATTATCGAATTTACATAGACAAACAATGTTTGATGAGTCTGATGTTGGTCAAGTAAAAGTTGAAGTTGCAGCAAAAAAATTACAGAAACTAAATCCTGACTGTAAGATAGAATCTTTCGCTGTTTCAGTAAATGATTACACTGCACTAGAAGTTGTGGAAGGATGTGATGTTGTAATTGATGCACTTGATAGTGTTAATGCAAGATACGCACTCAATAACGCATGTATAAAATTTAATATTCCATTTGTTACTGGTGCTGCAGTTGGAGTATCAGGACAAGCATTTACTATTTTACCAAAAGAATCTGCATGTTACTATTGCATGTTTCCTGAATTAAATGAAGATACAATGCCAACTTGCAGCATTGAAGGAGTTCATCCATCAATACTTTCTATAGTTGGAGGGATAGAAGTATCAGAAGCTGTAAAAATTATTACTGGAAAAAAACCTAGTCTCTCCCAAAGAATTCTTCATATTGATTTGGAAAATCTTGATTTTACCAGTACTAGAACTTTTAGAGCTGAAGAGTGTCCAATTTGTGGATCAGGAAAAATCACATCTGTTCCAAAACAAGAATTAATTTTAGAAGAATTATGTGGAAGAAATCGTGGAAAGAGAACTTATTCTATTACTCCAACTTCGACATTTGATATTGATACAACAATAGTTTCTAACACTGCAAAAAAACAAGGATTTATTGTAGAAAATCTTGGTGATTTGGGTCTATCATTGCGTACAAATGAACTATCTGTAAATTTTATGAAAAAAGGCTCAGCAGTAATTGTTGGTTCAAAAGATGAAGATGATGCCATATTATTATACAAAAGTCTGCTTGGTAGGGAACTAAGTGCAAAAACTAGCCTATAAAAATTTCATAAATTAAACTAAAAAGATACAAAATACATCGATCATATCCTGAAAAAAAGTCAAAAGTATAATTTTTATAATGTATATTTAGAATAATTTTATAAAATTCAATAATATGATAAAAAAATCTCAAAAAAATGTCTAATTGTGGACAATTCGTCCATTAGCCTTATATACAAATTTTAAAGAGAAAAACCAATAACATGAATAACGAAATAGGACGAAAAATAACTAGTCTTACATTAATGACAATTATGTTAGCCGGTGGTTTGACATTTGCTGCTCCATCTATGATGCCAGTAGCACATGCAGCCAACGCTAACCTATTTGTTTCCGCAGAAAACTCGCAGTTCAATAATTACATGTCAGGTCCTCAAGTAATTGAGGTCGTGGTAATAGATTCTGATATTAATGACACTGATCAGGGTAAAGGTGAACCAAACGTTACAGTCAACGGCAAAAAACTCAGAATGGTTCAAGCCGTAGATGGTAACTGGTATGGTTACTTTGCAGATAGAAATCAAGCACAAATCGCAGACTCTACAGCAACTACTGCTGGACAGGGTCTAGACTTTGGTACATTTTGTGATAGCAATGACAATATTGGTAACGGTACAAGTTCTGTAACTGTTACTGAGACAGAAGGAATCGCTGTTCCAAGTGCAACCGGTGGTACAAACACTGGTAGCGCAACTGGAGGATCAATTCCTGCAAGTACTTGTGTATTCACAACTACTGATAACCAAAACGTAGTCAGAGAACAAAAGGATGTTAATACCGTTAAACCAGGCGCTCCAAACGGCGTAGGTCAAATCGGAATCAATCCTAATGTCTGGCCATTTGTGCAACTCTATTCATTAAGTGCAGGAGGAAACGTTGTAGTAACTTATAACAAAGGTGGTGGTGCTCAAACAACAACACTCACTTTTGATACAGTTGACCAATTTTCCGGTGTATCTTTAGATAGAACAACATATCCGCAAACTTCCCAAGTTCATGCAACTATTACAGATCTATGGTTAAACATTGACCCAACTGATGAAGACTCTTGGACATTTGGTGCTAATGCAACTAATGCAACTAGCAAAGGTACATACTACCAAGTATTCAATGAAAACGGCTTTTCAGCTGGCGATGCAGTAGCAGGTGGTGTTATTAACATTGACTCAGTCTTAAGTAGCCTCATGTGTGAGGATAACTGTAGATTGTTAGTTAACGTTAACAAACAAGGATCTGCTAACAATGTACTTACACTCCAAGATAACGGTGATTCCGTATTAACTGCTCCATCCAATGCAAATAATGCAGCTGGATTCGCAGTAAATAATACAGGATTACACGGACAATTGGGTGCAAATACATTACCAGTAACAATTACTGAGCAAGGTGCAAAAAGTGGAATATTTGGTACATATGATGAATCAGATGTTTCAGTTTTAAAGATCACTAGCAATGCAGCAAGGGGAACCTCTGCAACTATTGATTATAATGCAACCCCACGAACAATTCTTGTAGGATTTGGATTTGCAACAGTCGATATACAACCAACAGATGCCGAATGGACCTCTGGTGAAGAGATTCCAGTAATCATCGTTGATAGTGATGCTAACAAAAACAGTAGAGCCGATGAAGACCTAGATTTGTTTGATACCAATGTAGCATTGATTCCAGCCTTAACAACTGGTGATCCATTTACATTAGGTGAAACAAGTTTATCCACCAACAGTACCAAAGTTGTTCACGTAAGTGAACCAACAGGTGCAGCCTTTGTTTCTGGTTCATCAACATTAAACGTTGCTACAGGAGCTAACGTAACTATGAGTTCTGTAGAAGTACAGAAATTTAGTCAACGCGCAATCCTTACTGCAGGTGTTAATTCAAATAACATCAATGGTACTGTTATCGACTTTGGAACAACTTACGCTGAACTACTAAAATCTATTCGAAGTAACAATAGTACAAGTACATTCCATGGTTTTAACTTCCTTAACTTAGATGTTAGAGGAATTACAACTACTGGAACAGTAGATGTCTATTTGTTAAACGCCACTGGTTCAATTATCACCAATGGTAATGTCACAGATGGTCTTACAATTGGCATGACACAAATTGCTGATGATGTATCTCCACAAAGTTTGACATCTTTGAATGGAACTATCAATGATCTGATCTTCAAAGGTATAGCACCAACAAATAACATTGGTCTATTAATTGATTATCAGAAAGCAGCATTTGCAGTAGATGCAAGTGATGCCATTGCAGTAGACTTCATTTCCTATGGATTCTTAAATGACGGATTGGAAGCCAATGAAAGAATTGCCAACCAAATCGTCAGAATTGAAGCCGAGGAAACTGGTGATAACACAAGTACCTTTGCAGGTAGCTTGGAGTTTATCATGCTTAATCAGCTAAACATCTTGGATGAAAACACTTACCTAGACCTAACATTGATTGCCGATGATCCAAACTTCATCGTGCATGATGACTTGGATGATGAAGATTCTCCAAGAGTCAACTATAATGACTTGGGCGCAGATGGTGTAACAACTCAAGTTGCTGATCAACAAGCAGCCCCAGCTCACTCAGGTGTTGTATCCTTAGACGCAAGTTCATACAAGAACGCTGACACAGTAACAATTACACTACAAGACTTAGATCTAAACGTCGATTCTGATTTAGTTGATATCTATACCGTAGTATCAAACGCAGGTAGATTGAAAGATGTTGTTGGAAACAACTCTACATCAATTCAATTGTCTACCGGTGATGATCTTGGTAGATTACTAGATGTCACATTTGATGATCAAAAATGGACTACTCCAACAGTATCTGCCTGTGCAACCTCATTATCTAATGCAGGTGTCACAGATACAGGTCTAGGTGCAACTGGATTTACTCTAGTTGAAACCGGAGCTGAAACAGGTATCTTTGTTGGTGACTTCCAAATCCCAGCAGCATGGTGTAGAGCAGATGCAACAGCATCCGAATCTGTCACCGGTCTCGATATTGAAGTCAACTATGTTGACTTTAGAGACGCATCTGGTGAGACCATCGAAGTAGGTGACGGTGCAGGCGTTCGCGCTAACACTGGATCCATCAGTCTTGACAGAACCGTTTATCCAGTACCATGGGGTGTTGAAGGTGACTTCGAAGCCCAAAGTACAAAGACTACACCTAACGGAAGAGCTTTATTCCCAATCCATCAAACTGGAATGAATACAGCAGGTACCACACGTTCAACCGGTGGTCTCCAATCAGGTGAATTCTTGGCTAACGGCGATCTTAAAGTTCACATCAGAGTTAATGATCCAGACTTCAATACATCCGCAAGTGGTGAAGACCTTATCGCTCAAAACACAACAGCAACAGTTCCACAAGGCTTAGTGAAAGTCTCTGTAATTAGAGGCTCTTCATCAGTCATACTTGGATATGCTGGTGGTCCGGCAGTATTGCCTGGTACAATTGATACCGATAAAACTACACTACAATCTGTAAGACAATTTGGTCCAATGGACGAAATTGCCCCAGATGCAGGTATATTTGAAGCTGATATTACCATTAGATACACAGATGGTCCAGCCAGCTCAGTTTGCCCAAGTGTAACAGATACATGGACAAACATTAAAGGTGGTACAGGTACCGCAGAAACAGACAGATTTGATGTAGCCGCAACATCAGGTGATTACTGTATCTTACAAGGAGATATTCTCCAAGTAGAATACACTGATCCAGCTGATGCAAGTGGTGATGTCAATACTGTAACTGATTCTGCTACCTTTGACCTAAGAAACGGTGTATTACAATCTGATAAATCAGTGTACATTATTGGATCTGACATGATCTTGACCCTCATTGAGCCAGACTTCGATTTGGACAATGACCAGGCTGAGACATATGACTTGGACTTAATTGAATGGGACTCTGATGCCGCAACCGTCACCATGGGTGACGCTGATGGCCAAGGAGGAGCATTTGACCCAGAACCAACTAACTTTAGAGAAACAGGTGATAGCACTGGAATCTTCCAGATTGTCATCGAAATTCCATCTGAATTAGACGGTGATAAACTAGAAAGAGGAGAAGAAATTGTCCTCGAGTACAGTGATTGGGGTCCATCAGGATCTGACTTCGTAGGTGACGAGGATGAAGATGTCAACTTGACAATCTTTACTTCAAACTTCGGAGCAACTGTAGAGCTTGACCAAAAAGTTTACACATGGACTGATAAAGTATACATTACTATTGTAGCTCCAGATCACAACTTCGACAGCAACCTAGTCGATGAGATTGGTGACACTGATGAAGACCCAATAAAGGTCTCAACCAGAGGTAACAAACTCAACAACTACAAACTAGTCGAAACTGGTACTGACACAGGCATTTTCACTGGTGAGGTAATTCTTACCGGCTTTACACATAATGCTGATGGCGATACCACAACTGGTACTAACGGTAATGATGTAATAACCACTAATCCTTCTGGTAGTGGTCCAACAGATGGACTATTGCCAGCTGACGATGATGACGGCATTACAATCTCCTTTGAATTCTCAGAGGATGAGACTATTGTCGGCTCAGCATTAATCAGATGGAATATTGGTGAGGTTCAGTGGCTTGAAGCAAGCTACCCAGCAAGCGGTACAGGTGTTGTAAGAGTAATTGATCCAGATATGAACTTAAACCCAGAAGCGGTTGATAATTTCTCCGCTGACGTGTGGTCTGACTCCGATGCCGGAGGTATTGATCTAACTGTAACTGAGACTAATGAGGCAACCGGAATATTCGAAGGTACTGTGTTCTTCACAACTACTGATGAATCATCTGGTCACAGACTCAGAGTCGCAGAAGGTGACACTGTCACTGCAGAATATTCAGACAATACATTACCTAATCCATACACAACAGCAGATGAACTTGATATCACTGCCACTTCGCTAATCGGTACTGTTGTACCACCTCTCGAGAGAGCACCAGCTGCTAACTTGAGAATTGTTGACGCATTCGGTAACAGCTTAAGTACTGTTAACGTTGATCAACAGGTGCAAATAACTGCCGACCTAGCAAATGGTCAGGATAGAGAGCAAGCATTTGCCTACTTGGTACAGATTCAGGATGGTAACGGTGTTACAGTCTCACTAGCCTGGATTACAGGTTCATTATCCGCTGGTCAATCATTCAGCCCTGCTTTATCATGGATCCCAACTGACGCTGGCACTTATACTGCCACTGCATTTGTCTGGGAATCTGTTGATAATCCAACGGCATTATCACCACCAGTAACTACGACAATAATCGTAAAGTAAGAAACTAGTTCACATTTTCCTTTTTTTCTTTTTTTTGAATCAACACTTAACGTAAGTTATAGATCATTTTTCCAGAAGCAATATCTAGGAGATATTATCCAATTATTCTAAATTGAAATCGCAAATTTTGTTACTGTCTTTTATTTTACTATTGATTATTCCTGTAAATAATGCATATTCTGAATTAAAATTATCTACAACTAATCAAGTATATTCAGAAGGAGAACCTCTTTTTGTGTATGGTAGTGGCAAACCAAATGAAACATTGATTATTAGATTATTCTCGCCAGATGATACCATTGTAAAGTTTGATCAATTATCTACTAATGACGATGGTTCTTTTAGTCATGTGTTACTAACATGGCCCAAACCAACTTCTAGTTTTCCATTTGGAACATATACTATAGAGGCAATTAGTACTGAGCAAAATGGAATCTCTCAAAAGCTAGATGTAAAATTTACATCTACAACAGATTTGCTGGAGATACCCATAGAACGACATGTACTTACATCTGTATTTGCTCCGGAAACTGCAGCAATCAATAATCCGTTTAGAATATTTGTACAAACGACAAGCGATGGATTGTTAATTGGTGATGATCCAAAAGATCTACTTCAAACAACTCATATTCATTTACCATCTGGAAAAGTAGAAACAATATCTAATGCATTTTCAACACTTCATCAGGGATTATACTATCTAGACTATATTCCAAAAGAAGAAGGAACATACGTTTTTCATGTTGTATCATTTAATCAAGGAACAATATCTCATGCTTCTGTTGCAACTAACGTCTTAAGCCAAGATTTGGGTGGAATCTCAAATCAAATTATAGAACTAAACTCCGTTTTAAAAGAAACATCAGATGAATTAGACACATTAAAGTCAGAAATTGAAGGGTTTGGCTCTACCTTGGAGAGTGCTAGTACTAATATTGATACAAGTGTAACTTCAATATCTAATTCTGTCTTAAACATTGAAGAAGCATCATCTCAACTAAACTCGTTATTTTTTCCAATTGTAGCATCAATTGGAATCATTGTGGCACTTCAAATTGCAATACTTGCCCGTAGAAGATAGTTATAATAATGCAAGAAAGAAAAAATTTATCATAATGCCCAAAGCGGCGATTCTTTTTATTGCTCTTCTTGTTTCAGGAATGTTTGTAAACTCTCATGCATATGTCGGCGGTGATCTGCCTCTTGAAAATGAAATATCCCTTAACAATTCTGAATTATTTGATTCTGATATCATAAAAATAAATTCAGATTTTTTTAAACAAAATAATTTTAAAAGATATATTATTTTTGGAACTAGTTCTTCTGACTCTGATTTTTTAAAAAACAATTCTCTTTATGGGGTTGAATCTAGTGGTGGATTTTTTTATGTTGCGGTGCTTCCTGAAAATTCAATTTCAAATTTAATTTCTAAAGGATATAATGTGATAGAAGATTTTAAGTTAGACTTCCATTCTAGTACATCTGAAATTCCTGATGCCTCAAGAATTGGGCAAATAACTGGATCTGCTTTAGTACAAACAAAATACAATGTTAATGGACAAGGAATCAAAATTGGAATAGTTGATACTGGTGTTGATTTTTCAAATCTTGACATCCGAAGTTCTTTAGCAAGAGACAAAAATAATCATCCAATAATGCTTGATGCTGATGGACAGGGAATAATTCTTACGAATTCTACTTTTTTTGCATTTATTGATAAAGATGGAATCATACGAAACAGCACAAAACCACTTCCGGAAGGAATAACTTCGTCTGTATATCAAACAAGAGATGGTATTTTTTTAAACATATCTCAAAATGGTAAAGGAACAATAATTCCTATTTACAACTCTTTTTTTCCTCAATCTGGAAACACTCCCATCTTTAATGGAACTTTGGATACTGATATGAAAATTGGTAATGATAACAGAAATTATATCAAATCAAAAAGTGGAATTTACCATTTTGGAGTAATGTATCAGGGAGGTTTAGAAGGACCATTAGCAAGAATACAAGTAGTACCTATACTTGTAGTTGATTCTAACACTGCTGGAATTTATGATACTATAATTCCTGATATGAGTACTTCTTGGGAAGATTATACTAGATTTGATTTAAAATCAGGAGAGAGACCAAAATATGATTTTGATTTTACTGATGAAAAACCTATTGTTTTGGGAAGTGGGAATGAATTTCTTGTTTATGATTCTAATGGTGATGGTAAAGCAGATTATAGTGCAGGAACAGTTGGTGCTCAAGTACTAGATGTTTATGGTGTGATTCAAAACAAAACTACCAATATTGATAAAACACTAAATGCAATTAACGGTACTTTATTACCTGCCTTTGATTCTAAAGGAATGTTTTTTGGAGTGATGACTGATTTTGCAGGACATGGAACATCAAGCACTTCTTCAATTACATCAAAAGGCAATCAGACATATGACATTTACAATAATACTAGTAAATTTACAATAACTGGAGTTGCACCCGGTGCAAAAATCGTACCTGTAAAATCATTGTGGGTAGGCGATACTGTTTATGCATGGTTATGGTTATCTGGTTTTGATAGTAATGAACATAGTTGGAATTTTACTGGAAAACCAAGAGTAGATATAATTTCAAATAGCTGGGGCGTTTCAAACTTTCCCTCATTTAATTCTGCACCTGGAATGGATATCTTGTCTGTAATACTTAGCATACTTGCTACACCTCATTCACTCGATGATAATTATCCCGGAATAACAATTGTATCTAGTGCTGGAAATTCTGGACATGGATATGGGACAATTGGAATGCCAAACTCATCTCCATTTGGAATATCTGTTGGAGCAACTACAAACAATGTCTATGTTGGATATGGCCCGTTTAAGGATCAACCTAGATTCGGTAATGACACTTCTCACTTTAATGATGTAGTAGATTTTTCAAGTAGAGGACCAGGAATTATCGGTGATCCAAAACCTGATTTGATGAGTATTGGAGCACATGGTTTTACTCCGTCCAATGTGATTAAAACAAAAAAAGATTCAAAGGATGAATCTTTTTCATTATTTGGAGGAACTAGTATGGCAGCACCTCTGGTTTCTGGAAGTGTAGCACTTCTTATGGAGGGATTAAACAAACAATCAAAAGAATATGATTCTTTTACAATCAAAAATATTCTAATGTCTACTGCTAAAGATCTTCATAATGATCCATTTACTCAAGGAGCTGGATTGGTAGATGCAAATGCTGCATTAAGTTTTGTAAACGGTAAGGATGAAAAATTTATCGTTTACAATGATGCATCATACAATAACATCAAAGAAATTTTAAAACAACCACTTGAAACAATAAACTCTACATCACTGGGATTTGAGAAATTTGAATTTCCAACAAAAACCATGCCTATGACAAGTTGGTTTGCAGGTCAATTACATCCTGGAGAACGCAGTAAAACAACTTTTACAATTGAAAATCCAACCGATAATCCAATTCAACTATTAATCAAACCAACTACTATATCTTTGATCAAAAACACTCTATATGATGGAACAACTAAAGTACAACAAAAAGATTCCATACTAAACAAATCAGATGCATTTATTCCAAATTACATCAAACTATCTGATGTCAAAAATCCTAAAGAATTAGGCGAGTTTTTTAATAATAATTCAATTCCAACTGAATCATCGTTAATGATATTAAATCTTAATTTTTCATTTGATAATTTTATGAACAAAACTGATACTCTCTATGCTAATGATATGAAAATTTCTTCATTATATCTTTATGATTGGATTGATAAAAACAATGACACCAATATATCTAGCAATGAATTATCAATGGTTAGCAGAGCTGGATCATGGGGAACAGTTCAAGAACTTAGAATTTCGGATCCAAATGAAAAATTTGAAGGAACTCCGCTAGTTGGTGTATATCCTACTCCTACTAGATACTCTTACTATCAAGGTGATACAAAACAAAATTCAACTTCAATGGAATATACGTTATCTGCAAGCTATTATCAAAAAGATAAATGGTCTGTAATTTGGCCAGAGTTTGAAACAATTACAGTTCCTGCAAATAACATTGCCAAATTAAATATCTCATTAATTGCACCAAATGATTTTCAAACTGGTAATTATCAGGGATTCATATCATTTGAAGGAAAAAATCATACTGTAAATGCCCCAGTATCATTTGTTGTTAAAGAACCTGTTAATCAAAAAGATTCACTTGTATTAATTGATGGAAAGCAAAGTGATGATATTCTATTTGGTAATGGTTATGTCAAAGGTGCATTTGATATGACAAATAGATACATGGCAGGTGATTGGCGTCAATATTATTTTGATATTGATGATGACTCGATAAATTCTGCAGCAATAGAACTATCTTGGAAATCTGATGACACAAATTTGTCAGTATTCGTTGTTGATCCTAAAGGAAAAATAATTCAATCCAATATGCCGTCTGGAGTATTTGGTCATTTTCTAGGTTGGCCTTCGCTTGATTGGTTAGGTAATTCTGTTTTCAGTCAAGGTGGTGGCTTTTATCCAGTAAAAAACAAAGATGATAATTCTACTGTACTTTATATTCCAATTAATCAAACAGGAACATACTCTCTTTTAGCTCATACTACATTGTTTGGTGGAAATGAAACTACAGAGTCAATTACACTTGCGGCTAAATTTTCAAATATTTCTTCAAAAAATCAACCAATACAAATTCAATTAAATAATACAGAAATTATTTCAACTTTCAAAAACAAAACTAATTCTGAATTAATTGAACAAACCATCGCAAATGATTCTCAAACCATCACAAATGATTCTCAAACCATCGCAAATGATTCTCAAACCATCACAAATGATGATAATTCATCTTTTAATGTTGGATTATCTATTGGTATTGGAGTTGGAATTGCGATCGGAATTGTTCTATTTTTGATTCTTAGACAAAAACCAACAAATTATTGAATAAGGTTTATAAGCAATTTGGCGAGTACGACAGCTTGAATGTCTGAGCAGGGGACAAAAAAGTCTAGCGGATTATCTAGAAGAGATTTTCTAAAGTTAATGGGGGCTGCAGGCACTGGGTTAGCTTTTGCTCCTTTTGTTCCATTTGGGAATTTTATGCCAAATCCTTCACAGGCAACTCTAGAAAAAGTTAAAGTCATTTTACCTGATGGTACTCAAGCTAATGTCAAAACATTTCCACTTAACCATGCTGAAGTAATTACATATCCAAGTACTGGTGATCCTGCACTTGATGCAGAAGCATTTAGAAAATGGCAATTCATTAGATTGCCAAAAGAACTTGGAGGAGAAAATCAAAATGTTTCAGCTTTTAGGGCATACAGTATGGTGTGTCTTCATCTATGGTGTTTATGGAAATACTGGCCTGAAGAAGGACGAAAAAGAGGGGAATGCCCTTGTCATGGAAGTATGTATGATCCTACAACAGGAACTGCGTTTGCTGGACCTGCATCTCTACAAGCTGCACCATCAGATACATTACCACAATTAAATTTTGAAGTTGATGCAGATGGCTTTTTATGGGTTTTACCGCCAACATGGGGTGTGAATGACAATGGAGTAATTGGGTATGGCCGTTTCGCTTCATAGACGTACTGGCGCAGTTGCCTTTTTTTATTGGCTCTGGGATGGACTAGACAGAACAATCTTTACTGCAATTAAATTTTCATTTCCTGCTAGATTTGTAAGTCCATTTGGATTTTTGGGAATGCTTACATTTGTTGTATTTGTAATTCTTGGAATTTCAGGTGCACTTCTAATGTTTTACTATCAACCAATGCTGGATAGAGCTTGGGATAGTGTCAAGTTCATCAATGATGAAGTTCCATTTGGTTTTCACATTAGAAATATTCACTATCATGGTTCCAACGCCATGGTGCTTTTAGCAATTTTACACATGTATTACCAATACTTTAGTGGAAGATACAAAATTAGAAATGAAATTTTATGGGCAACTGGTGTAATACTTGGAACCGTTACAATTCTAGAAGCATTTACTGGTTATGATGTAATATTTAGTGAAAGAGCAGAACTTGCAATTAGCATAGCTGCATCTCTTACCACTTCAATTCCGATAGCAGGACCGACAATCCGTGATGCGATGTTTGGTAGTGGGTTTTCAGACTTTGTACTGCGATTTTATGCACAACATGTGTTTCTCTTACCTCTTGTAATGCTTGGATTAATGGCTGTACACTTTCCAAGATTTCTTGTATTTGATGTACCAATGGTTATGGCAATTGGTGGTGCGATTCTGATAACCGGTGGTGTATTTCCGATTGATATGGGATTCAAGTTTGAACCAACGGTTCCACCTGGAATCACTGTCCCTGAATGGTATCTGACAGGTCTCTATGCATTTTTAAGAACACAATATGACAAGTTTGTTACAGGTGTTTTATGGCCTGGACTTTTCATTGCGTCATTTTTACTGATTCCATTTATTGACAGGTATAAAAAATTCTCTTGGAAAGATCGTCCAATAATCACTGCATTTGGTATTACTGGAATAGCTCAAATCATGGTTACAACATATTGGGGATTCTATATTCCAGCTGACACTACCATTCCTCTAGTAGAGCGTTTAGTAATTGATCCAGTGTTTCTATATACCGTAATGATATTGTTAGTTCCACTAGGATTTGGATTCTCATATATGATGATAAAACTTGCAAAAGAATCTGAAAGAAAAGCCAAACTTGCAAAAGACAAGGGTCCAAAGAAAGTGGCAACAATTAATCTCTCACAAAAATGGATTAATTGGCTAATTGTTGCACTATTGGCATTTCAAGTATTTCTAAACATTGCAGCATATAATGCAGCCTTGACAGGAATGAAAAATATCTCTTTATTCTTCATAGGAATTATTTTGATAGTGTTTGCTGGGTTCTTCCATCTTTACAGATATGGATTAAACCAAGCAAAGAATGCACCTCCACCACCACCTACACCTATACATGAAGAAAAACCAAAGGAACTACCACAATCAGTTCCAACAAGTGGAAAACTTCCAGAAGGTAAATCAGTAGACGATAGCAAGAAAGAAACTAAAGAGATTGCTCAACAAATTACACCGCCAAAAGTTCAAGCAGATTTGGGAGTTGGTACTAATACAATTCCAGATTTAGGTTCTTCAGATCTAAAAAAACCCTAGTCTTTCAAAATTCTAAAAAAGCTTTATAAGAACTCTAAAGACCTACAAAAATCGTTGAGTGCAACATCAAGTCATGCATATG
>Ga0207952_1000216_pt1 | contig 58535 bp, 63 predicted proteins | sample SubbioR12Aug_8Ca_FD_184831 | JGI IMG/M metagenome (GOLD analysis project Ga0207952, IMG submission 184831) | Serpentinite rock and fluid subsurface biosphere microbial communities from McLaughlin Reserve, California, USA - CR12Aug_8Ca (SPAdes) | ecosystem: Environmental > Terrestrial > Deep...
CCCGCTGTTGGTGCGTATTTTGCCTGGTAGCGTGAATGCACAGCTCCGCTGGGGCATTCTCTGGTTTGCTGGATTCAAAGTTCGCACCGATTGGTTTGGCCCGTCTGAAAATGTGCCGGCGCAACGTAAACAGAAATGGCTGAGACGTGTATGCGAACTCGGCAAGCGCGGAAGATGATAAGCGAAACAGCCACATCTACTCCTTAAGCTGAATTTCCTTGAACACTCGGTCTGTTCCGTATTGTGCAAACGCATAATCTGCCCAGCGGATCCAGTTTGGTTTGATCCAGATAACAGCTGGAGTTTCTGGATCAAGTTTTGAAATCGGTGGAAAGAAAAAAGGATTGGCCTCGAGTGCCTTCAGTATCTGTTCTTTCTTTTCGTTCATTTCTAGACTAAGCGTGATGTCCTGCGCCATACCTTCTATTTGAATAGTTTGAGGTACGTCTTCTCGAATAACGGTAAATGCAACTTGCGGATGCGCTTGAAGTGCTTTGTATTTGCGGCTAGAAGGTAACGTGAGGAAATAGATATTAAAGTCATCATCCACGATGTAGTGAACCGCGCTAGCGTGGGGAAGGTTATCGTGTCCGGCAGTTGCAATGACACCTGTCCGATTGCGCTTAAGAAATCCAAGGGCATCTGCGCGCCGCCTACGTGTCTCCTCTTCCATGGAATTATCGTAGCACAAATGTTTGAACGCCGTATACTTGTGTATATTACTAGTTCGCGTAAGGCCGCACGCGGCCTAACACATACTATGAAAGGATACGTTGCAAACATTGAAGAACTCTCGCTCAAAAACGAGTATTTTCGTGAGGTACTCTATACCAGTGAGCGCGTTCAGTTGGTCGTCATGTGTCTCAAGCCCAACGAGGACATTGGCGAGGAAGTACACACTCTCGATCAATTTATTCGCGTCGAGATGGGCGAAGGAAAGTCAATCCTCGACGGCGAAGAAAATGCGATTGCAGATGGTTTCGCCGTCGTTATTCCAGCGGGGGTGAGACATAACATCGTCAATACCTCGAGTGACCAGTCATTGAAACTCTATACCCTTTACGCGCCACCCAACCACAAGGACGGAACGATTCATGCAACTAAAAAGGAAGCCGTAGCGAGTGAGGATCATTAAAGGGAAACGGCCGCTTACGCGGCCATTACAATGTGCGCCTTTAGCGCGTCTGGGCATCGAAATACGCGGCGCAGAACATACCGCCTAGATACGTGCCGATACATGCAGCGACCTCCTTCGTGTACACAAACCAATAGAGAAGTGCTTGGTCGTGTTGGCTTGCTGCAGTCATGGCGACGAATGAGGCATACGTAGCGTATCCATACCACAGTGTAAAGATCATCCACAGGTTGAGGCGAAGCGCCCAGTACGCAATGAGCGCATTTACAGCGAGACTGGTTGTCACACCGATGAACAGGAGGAAGATGAGCGAGAGCATGGGGTCCCTTTCTCTGCGATCCCAATAAGAGATTGCAAATAATTTAAGAAAGTGTCAAGATCCTGACTCATGTCGTTATCTATTGCTATTGTCGGACTCCCGAACGTCGGTAAGTCGACGCTTTTTAACGCGCTCACGCGCAAGGGGGTTTTGATTGCGAACTACCCATTTGCAACTATCGATCCGTCAGTTGGTGTTGTTGCCGTGCCAGATCATCGGTTGGAGGCACTGACGAAGATGTCTCGCTCCGAAAAGACGGTTCCGGCGGCTGTCGAGTTTGTAGACATTGCAGGACTCGTAAAGGGAGCTTCCGAAGGTGAGGGGCTCGGTAACCAATTCCTTACGAACATTCGAGAAACGGATGCTATCGCAGAAGTGGTACGGCTTTTTGACGATGAAGACATTCATCATGTCCACGGCGAAGTGGACCCGCTGCGGGATATTGAGGTCATCAATCTAGAGCTAGTACTTGCAGACGAGCAAACAGCATCGAAGAGGCTTGAGCGCACCGAGCGTGATGCGAAAGGTAACGACAAAGATGTCATCGCCGAACGTGACGTGCTGCGCAAGATCGTGCCGCTTTTGAAAGCAGGAAGGCCTGCGCGAGAAGCAGAGCTTGATGAGAAAGAGCGCGAGATAGCAAAGTCGTTTCAGTTTTTGACATCAAAGCCAATTTTGTACGTTTTGAATCGTAAGAGTGGTGCAGTAAACATGGATGCAGAGAACGCGGAACGGTGGAAGTCGCTTGAGAGTTTTTTGGACGATTCAAAGGCACAGTCTGTGTTTGTTGATGCCGGTGTCGAAAATGACCTTTCTGATATAACAGGCGACGAGAAAACTGAGTTTCGGCGTGAACTTGGCGTCTCGAACGACGGCATCGATGACCTGATAAAGGGAGGATACCGACTTTTGGATCTCGTTTCCTTTTTTACGACAGGCGAGAAAGAAACGCGTGCATGGACTATCAAGCGTGGTGCTAAGGCACCGGAAGCAGGGGCCGCCATTCATGGCGATTTTCGCGACAAGTTCATACGTGCACAAGTAATTCAGTGGAACACGTTGTTAGAAGCTGGATCATGGGCCGCCGCGCGCGAAAAGGGTTTGATTCGAACGGAAGGAAAAGAGTACGTCGTCCAAGATGGCGACGTGATGGAATTTTTTCACTCGTAAAAGGCGAGACCGACCTTCGATCGAAGGTCGGTCTTTGGGAGTCTGGCTTGATCCGCTAGTCCGTTGGTGGAATTCGAAGCAGTTCTCTCGCACCGCGAAAATCGGATTCCAGTTCCTGAGTCGTAATTTCGCGGCCTCAAACGAATGCTGCGGGGAAGAACGTGTTGTGCGTCCCACCGCTAGCCATCACTCGACAACTCGCTCTCGACGAGGAATGCCAAGCGCATCTCGAAGAGCGTCGTCCATGTTGGGATGCTCGCCGAGCGGTTTACCGCAAAGGATGATGTACGGGTAGTAGATGTAGTCCTTATCCTTGAAGATTTCTTGGAGTTGGCGTTTGACCGCATGGCGTGGCACGCCAGCGCGGTCTTCGACGACAAGTTCAGTAACTTCAAGGGCATGCGTGTCCTTGTACTTCTCCAGTGTCTTGCTAACCTCGCGGCACTCTTTACACCACCAGGCCTGATACACGACGACCTGCTTTGGTCCGATATTGCAGAATTGTCGCGTTTGAGCGGTCTCATCTCGAGGATTGCCCGCTCCCGAGCACAGTGTCTGCATCAGGATTATAAAGAACGACCTGAGTACGATCATTGGGTATCTCCATCGGTTCAGGTGTGAGCACTGTACCATCGGAAAGCAGTTTGCACAGTGCATTTTGGAGGTACTTGTGTGTCAGGGAGTGGCGCGCTACGCTTACGCTATATGCATACCAAAGTAACCCCCAAAGACTTCTTCCTCTGGGCGGGCGCAATGATCGCCCTTTATTCAAGCGTGTTTGCCTTTATTTCACTCCTGTTTTCGTACATTAACTACGCGTATCCGGATCCGCTCGCATACTACGGCATTGACCCATTCTCGTATGGCATGCGCTTTGCAATGGCCACCATGATTGTGATGGTTCCAGTTGCAGTCATCCTCTTTCGTTTTATTCGTCGCGACATTCAAAAAGACTCAGCAAAAGAAGATTTGTGGGTGCGCCGCTGGGCACTTGTGTTGACTATCTTTATTGCAGGCCTTGCCGTTGTAGGCGATTTGATTGCGCTCATCAACTACTTCCTCGGCGGGGACGTAACCACACGCTTCGTATTGAAAGTTGCTGTTCTCCTGCTTGTTGCTGGTGCAGTCTTCCTCCACTTCCTCGCCGACTTGCGCGGCTACTGGGTTCAAAATCCAGGACGCGCAAAGCTTGTTGGCTATGGTGCAGGCGTATTGGTGCTTGCAACTATTATTGCAGGGTTCTTTATCATGGGATCGCCGTCGCAGGTTCGCTTGTACCGATTCGATTCGCAGAAAGTATCTGATCTTCAGAATATACAGTGGCAAGTCATCAACTACTGGCAGCAAAAGGAATCACTCCCAGAGTCACTCGAACAACTTGAAGATCCAATTAGCGGTTGGACGGCCCCGAAAGATCCGCAAACTGGGGCGGCGTACACGTACAAGCGTAATAGCCCGCTTGATTTCGCGCTATGCGCAACATTCAACGCGGAGACGAGCAAAACCGAGCAATCGATTGCGCATCCAACGATGTACGGTGTTGAAGGTGAGAACTGGAAACATGGTGTTGGGGAAGTGTGCTTTGATCGATCCATTGACCCCGACCGGTATCCTCCTTATACCAAGGTGCAGCGATAAGTCGCACTCAGAAGGCCGGCATTTTGCCGGCCTTCATGATGCGTGGTTACTGTCGCCATTTCTGGTACGCGAGAGTCCACCACATAACGGCGACCACGCTGGTCGATGCGAGACTTACCCACAGCGAAAGTGTCGCGAATGCGTACGCGAACATTGTCACGACCGCTGCTGTCGGGATTGAGGTTTTGAGCGGCGGCTTGCTCTTGTCCTTGATCGCAAAGTACAGCGCGAAGGCAAAGACAATCTGGCCGCTAGTGAAGATGTAATCCTGCCAGGCCTGACCAGCTAGTGCGTTGAGGAACTCGACGTGCGTGCGCCACATTGTGGACCTCCTCGATGATGCTCGAGTGACTTTAGCATGAGCATTGATGAAGGCAAGGTACGTGGTATTCTCTTCATAATGCGTCAGTACGACCATAAACGAATAGAGAAAAAGTGGCAGAAAGAGTGGGCTAAAAAGAAACTCTATCGCACGATTGAAACCAAGGGCAAGAAGAAGACCTTTGTTTTAGACATGTTCCCGTATCCGTCGGGAGAAGGGCTCCACGTGGGGCATCCAAAAGGGTACATTGCGACAGACATCTATTCCCGCATGCAACGCATGAAAGGGAAGAATGTCTTGCACCCGATGGGATGGGATGCGTTTGGTTTGCCAGCGGAGAACTTTGCAATCAAGAACAAGATTCATCCGCGAAAGGCGGTTGCGAAAAATGTTAAACGCTTTAAAGAACAACTCGAAGTCATTGGGCTTGATTACGACTGGTCACGCGAAATCAACACAACCGATCCAGCGTACTACAAATGGACGCAGTGGATCTTTTTGAAGTTGTACGAGAAAGGTCTCGCGTTTCAATCAAACGAGCCGATCAACTGGTGTCCGTCGTGCCAAACGGGACTCGCAAACGAGGACTTGGATGGCAACGTATGCGAGAGGTGCGGAACTGTCGTTGAAAAGCGAAAGATGCCGCAGTGGGTTTTGAAAATCACGGCATACGCTGACCGCATGCTGAAGGATTTGGACACGCTTCGCTGGCCGGAACACATTAAGGAGCAACAACGAAATTGGATTGGGCGCTCAGAAGGCGCGCTGATTAAATTTTCAATTTTCAATTTTCAATTTGCAAACGGTAAGCCCGCTGAAATTGAAGTGTTTACTACGCGGCCGGACACAATATTTGGTGCGACGTACATGGTTATCGCTCCCGAGCATCCGTTAATTGCAGAATTTTGCAATAAAAATGTCTGCACTAACAAGACCGAAGTTGAAGCCTACATTAAGAGCGCGGCGGCTAAGACAGAGATAGAGCGAACTGCAGAAGGGAAAGAAAAGACTGGTGTGCGGCTTGAGGGAGTGAATGCCGTTAACCCGGCAACGAACGAGGAAATTCCTATTTATGTTGCTGATTACGTGCTCGGGCACTATGGAACCGGCGCGATTATGGCGGTCCCTGCACATGATGAACGAGATTATGCGTTTGCCAAAAAGTTTGACCTTCCCATTCGACAGGTAATTGAGCCAAAGTACGTCGGGAGTGAGGGAGAAAATGCAGTACGACCAGGCATGCCATTTGTACCGCGCAATGCGGTATGCGCAGTTGTGCGTAATCCGGCGGACGATACGTATCTGTGTGTGAGCTGGAAGAAATTCCGCATGCACGGACTCGTCACGGGTGGCGTCGAGGCCGGAGAAGATCCGGTTGACGCGGCGCTTCGTGAAATTCGTGAGGAGACAGGCTACAAGAATGTAACGTTTGTACGTGACCCTGGCATAGCGATTCATAGTTTGTTTTACCACCGTGTAAAGGAGCAGAATCGTCATGCACGATTCCAATATCTTTTCTTCGAACTCGAGAACAAGGAGCGCGATCCTATTGCCGAAGAAGAAAACGCACTTCACGACGTCGTTTGGAAGAAGAAGGAGGAGCTGCGGGATTGGTTTTCAGTTATCGAAGGCGAATTTATCCTGAATGTATTGAACAACCCGGACTATGTGTATACCGGTGCGGGTCTCATGGTGAATTCCGGGCAGTTTGACGGTATGGATAGCGCAGCTGCAAAAACGGCCATCATTAAGGCCGTTGGCGGAAAGAAGAAGGCGACCTACAAAATTCGCGATTGGGTGTTTTCAAGGCAGCGATATTGGGGCGAGCCGATTCCGATTATTCATTGCGAAAAGTGCGGCGCAGTACCAGTGCCATACAGTCAGTTGCCCGTAAAATTGCCCGACGTGAAAAAATACGAACCGACGGGAACGGGAGAATCGCCGCTAGCCGCAATCGAGAAGTGGGTGAATGTGAAGTGCCCGAAGTGTAAGGGGAAAGCGCGCCGTGAGACCAACACGATGCCGCAGTGGGCAGGTTCAAGTTGGTATTACCTGCGCTTCATGGATCCAAAGAATACGAAGGCACTGGTGGATAAAAAGAAAGAAAAGTATTGGGCGCCAGTTGATGTGTATGTCGGCGGCGACCATGCTGTGCGGCACCTCATTTACGCGCGCTTCTGGCACAAATTCTTGTACGACATCAAGGCAGTGAGCACGATCGAGCCGTTTGCGCGACTGGAGTTCCTCGGCTTTATCCTCGCGGAGGATGGGCGCAAAATGTCCAAGCGGTATGGGAACGTCATTAACCCGGACGACATCGTGAAGGCGTACGGCGCGGACTCGCTCCGAGTATACGAGATGTTCATGGGACCATTCACCGACACCATCGCGTGGAATACCAACAACATGATAGGTGCCCGTCGCTTTATTGAGCGAGTGTGGCGCCTTGGAAACAAGTCTGACTTGTTTTTAAACAAGTCAGACTTGTTTTTGGAGCGAATATTGCATCAAACAATCAAGAAGGTTGGTGAGGATATTGAGGGTTTTAAATTCAACACAGCGGTCTCGGCGATGATGATCTTCGTGAACGCTGCCGAAAAGAATGGACTCTCAAAAAAGCAGTTTACGACATTTCTCCAGCTGCTTGCGCCGTTTGCACCGCACGTATCTGACGAATTGTGGACGGAAATGGGCAACTCTGGTCGGGCAGGCAAAAAATCCATCCACCTCTCTGCGTGGCCCGCGTTCGATGCGCGAAAACTTACTGCCGACACAGTGACACTCGTCGTACAGGTAAATGGCAAAGTTCGCGCGCAAATGAAAGCCGCTGCCGATGCGACGCAGAATGATGTTCAAGAGGAGGCAGAGAGCACAATTGCAAAGTGGATAGAAGGGAAGGGTATACGCAAGGTGATTTTTGTGCCTGGAAGACTGATCAATTTCGTCATTGACTAATTTATAACTAGTGTTATAATTATGTTCAGTGCGCGTCCCTAGGGGAGAGAGGCGATGAAAAGCTTCTTCTGGACTGCCGCAGCATTCACCATTGCCACGTTGACCACGGTTGTCCTTCGGACAAACGAGATCGACATCATGTGGTTCTGGTAGCTGTTTCCCAACCTTGCGTACGCCCGGCTTTATGTCGGGCGTTGTGTATTTAAAAGCAGGCGCCCACCGAATCTTCCAACGCGGTGGGCATGCCTTAGAAGGGCAGCTTTTTCTCGGGCTTTTTTCCGAAGACTTTCTCATCAACGAGTCCGAGCACTACGTCACGAACATCTAAGTACATCCGTATCTGACGTTCGCCGGCTATTGACCCTTTGACTGAGTAGCGGTATCCACCATCGCTCAAGAAAGTGAACGCCATCTCGAAGTCGACCCGTGCTTGGCCTGCTACGTCCCTGAGCGCAGTTACAAGTTCACCGGGGATGCTCACCGCACCCTTTTCGCTCGTAAAGATAAACGTGACCATGGCGGTTCTCCCGTTGCTGTATTCACGCTAACATACCGGCGTTGTTCAGGAAACTATCGCTTCACCAAGCGGGATCCATCTACCGTGTCTTTAATTTCGTAGCCAGCAGCTGCAATGATGTCTCTCAATTCATCAGCCTTGGCCCAGTCTTTAGCGGCGCGAGCCGCGTTACGCTCATCGAGCAATCTTTGCATGTCTTCGGGAATATCGTCAGACGGTACTTCTACGCCGAATTCTCTCGCAACTAGTACACGAGCCGCTTCGTCGATTTCCGTAAGGCCGAGACCGAGAGCCTTATCTGCCTCAAGAAGGAGTGCCTTCTTTTCTCCAAGGCTGACTATTGTGTCGCTGAGTGCTTCCCATAGAACCGCAATGGCGCCGGGGGTGTCGAGATCATCGTTAAGTCGCACTCGGAAACGTGTGAGATACTCATGAGGTGCTGACCCTGCGTCTTCACTAAGAGCTGCGCGAACCAATTTAAGATACGCCTGCTGTGCCGCCTGCAGCGCGTCCCACGTAAAGTTAGCAGGGGAGCGGTAGTGTGTTGTGAGGTACAAGTACCGCAGAGCGCGCGGATGAAATCCTTTTTCGACAACGGCTTCAAGGTTGATGATGTTGCCAACGGATTTAGAAATCTTTTCGTCCTTAAGCGTGAGAAATTCGTGATGCAGCCAGTATTTCGAAAATGGCTTCTTGCCGCTTGCGCTTTCGGACTGCGCGATCTCATTATTGTGATGTGTCGGCAGCAAATCGATGCCGCCGGTATGAATATCGATCTGCCACCCAAGTGTTTCGTGGATCATTGCTGAGCACTCAATGTGCCAACCGGGAAAGCCCTTGCCCCACGGTGAGTCCCATCCAAGCTTGTCATCGGATTTCCAGAGCAAAAAGTCCGTCGGATTGCGCTTGTCGGTCTGTGCTGCGACACGCGCACCTTCCTGCAGCCCCTGTAGATTGATGTTGCCGAGTTTTCCGTATTGCGGAAATCGTGCCGTATCGAAATAGACGCCGCTCCCTACTTGGTATGCGTAGCCTTTCTCTTCCAGAGTGCGAATAATTGCTATTTGACCGGGAACGTGATCCGATGCACGCGGAAACTGGATACCCGCTGTATCGACGCCCAGTTTGTTCAAATCATCGATAAAGATTTCCGTGTACTTCTCGGCAAGGGCGCGCATGTTTTCTAGCGTAAGATCTTTCTTCTCGCGCTTCAGCGCCTTTGTCATCTTGTCGTCGCCACTATCACCATCCGACTGCAGGTGACCGAAGTCAGTTATATTGATCGCTTGTTTGACGTTGAAACCGTTGAATTCGAGAGCACGGCGCACCGTGTCTGCAAATACGTATGAACGAAGATTACCGATGTGGGCGACGTCATACGCGGTCGGTCCGCAGTTGTACATTTTGACGACACGCGGATTAAGCGGTTCAAACAGCTCCTTCTCGCCCGAGAGCGAGTTATGTAGATAGAGCATCGGTTTTGCTTCGGTTTTTCCACCAAAAGGCCACCACATGCGGGTATCCTAGCATCATTTCCTCACGAGGAAAGCTTTGATGGATGTTCGTGTCCTGCAGAAATACGCGACTGCAAGTGCTTGATATGTTCGTCTCGAATGTCCCGGATATCGAGTACTTCCCTGGTAAATCTCTTCACAAGACGGGCGGCATATGAACCGCCAAGAAAGTGCGGCAGGATCACGTAGTCTGCACCAGCGTCGTACAGTTCCAGGGCATCACTGACGGTATGTGCCACCAGCATGACGGTCGCCTTGCCGCGCTGAGCACATGAGAGAACGACGAGATTTGTTTCTAAATCAGGAATAGTGGAGATCACCAGCTCTGCATCACCGATCTTCATATCGCCCAAGAGGTCAGGGTCGTTCGCGTCGCCATACTCTGTTCCAATGTGTGACGCAGCGAGGGATTTGATGACTTCCGGGTCATGGTCGATAACGACAAAACCGCGCTCCTCGTCTGTAAACAATTTAATGAAATCAAAACCGATACGGCCGCCACCGATAAGAATGGTGGACGGATGAGAGGTTTTGACTCGTTGTTCGCGAACGTTTGCGCGCTCAAAGATAGATAGGTACTTCGCAAGGTAGCGGTAAATACTGTCTGAGTAGAGAATCAGGTAGCTCGAAATAAAGATAGTGATGATACCAACGAGGGTCACGATGGAGAGTGTCTCAGGGGCAACTTGATTAAGCGTCACACCGAGCGCGACCAGGATGAGCGAAAACTCGCTGATTTGCGCAGCCATCATGCCGGTTTGGAAGCTCGTTTTCTTGCGATAGCCCATCGCACCCATGACTATGAGTTGCAAGAGCGGATTGCCAACGAGAACAAAGACGGAAAGGATAAGTGCCGGCCAGATAATCACGTGTAAGTCGCTTACCACAAGGCGTGTGCCGAGCAAAATAAAGAACGCCACGATGAAGAAATCGCGGAGAGGCGCAAGTCGAGCGCCGATCTCATGACGACTAGGGAGCGAAGACAACGCTACACCGGCGATCAAAGCGCCGCCTTCGAGTGAAAAACCGAGACCCGCAAAGAGGGCAGAGATGCCCATTCCCCAGGCACACGCAAACAGGAACAACAACTCTTGTGACTTGGTAAGGTAGCGGTGCAAATGACGAACGACGTAATGCGCAACAAAAAAAACACCGAGTGCTGCAATTGTACCAAGTATGAACATGCGAATGAGGTCCGCACCAGACCCTTGTGAGCCAGTGACAAATGGAATCGCAAACAAAAGGACTATTGCAATCAGGTCTTGGAGCAAGAGGGACCCTATTGAAAGCTTTACGTATAGCTTGTCGAGATCGCCCTTGTCTGAAAGCAGTTTCATCACAATGACCGTGCTTGAGAACGCGAGTGCAATACCGATATAGAGGGATGTAACCCAACCAAAACCAAGATACATGCAGATTGCGACGCCGGCGGCACCCGTCAGAAGCACCTGTCCAAAACAGGCGATAACTGACGCCGCTCCGTAATCGCGAAGAACTTTGGGACTCAGCGTGAGGCCGACGCTAAAGAGAAGAAACGAAATGCCAAGTTCGCTGAACAACTCAAGCGTTTCCATGTTTTGAAACATGCCAAGCGCAAGGCGGCCGACAAGAAAACCGGTAATGATGTGTCCAATGATGAGCGGCTGCCGGAGCAGGCGCATTAAGAGCGAGATAACCGTTGCAACCGTAATAAGGATGCCGATTTCAGCGAAAACGCCGAGCTCCATAATGCGTTCATGGTATCACAGGGGCAAGACCGTCTTGCTAGAAAAATCATACATGGTGTGAGATACTACGCAGCATGTCACAAGCGAATCCTCGCGTTGTTTTAGTTGGTGCCGGTATCTTTGTCATCTTGGCATTTCTTTTCGGATTCTTCTTTGGTGCATCGGCACAAACGCGTGGCGCTCTGCCTGAAGCTTTTGCACAATCGCTCGGCATCCAGGCGAGTCCGCCAGAAGGGGTTGATCTGTCTCCTTTGTGGGCCGCGTGGGCTGTGATTGATGAGAAGTTTGTGCCGGCGTCTGTTGCCTCAACTTCTACTTCGTCACCCTTGGTGCAAGGCACCGAGGAGGAGCGCCGCGTCTGGGGGATGATTCAAGGCCTTTCTGAATCCCTCGGCGATCCGTACACATTCTTCTTGCCGCCAGTCGAGCAGAAGCAATTTGAAGAAGATTTGGCGGGCAACTTTGAAGGTGTTGGTATGGAGATTGCCGTTAAGAACAAAGTGCTCACGGTTGTCGCACCGCTTAAAGGGACACCTGCGGAGCGTGCCGGCATGGAACCGGGCGATTTGGTGCTGAAAATCGATGGTGTCGAAACAATCGGTATGGATATTACAACCGCAGTAAATCGTATTCGTGGTCCGAAGGGTAGCATCGTGACGCTTTTTGTAATGCGAGAAGGGTGGAAGGAGCCGCGCGATGTGCAAGTGACTCGCGACGTAATTAATATTCCAGTCTTGGAGTACGAACTGCGCAGTGATGGAATTTACGTGATTTCACTCCACAACTTTACGGCTAATTCGCCGCTTTTGTTCAGAGATGCTCTGCGGAAGTTTGTGGAATCAGGCTCGTCGCGACTCATTCTCGACTTGCGCGGTAACCCAGGCGGGTATTTGGAAGCATCTGTTGAGATGGCAAGTTGGTTTTTGCCGGCTGGCAAGATTGTTGTGACCGAGGACTATGCAGGCAATGCTCAGAAGGTAGACCATCGGAGTCGCGGATACAATGTGTTTAACGATACTCTTAAGATGGTGGTCTTGGTGGATCGCGGATCCGCGTCTGCTTCTGAAATTCTTGCGGGCGCTCTCAAACACCACAACATTGCGACGCTGGTTGGTACCGCTACATTCGGCAAGGGATCTGTCCAGGAGCTCGTACCGATCACCAGCAACACGAGCCTCAAGATAACGGTGGCACGCTGGCTGATGCCAAATGGAGAACAAATTCCATCGGACGGCATCAAACCAGACACAGAGGTGAAAATTCCAGAAGATGTAAGACCTGGTGATGATCCGCAACTCGATAAGGCTGTGGAACTCTTGAAGTGACGCGTACTTGAAAGTTCGCTGGGAACGCCTAGTATGTTCCTATGCAGGTAATCTTACTGAGAGACGTGTCTGGTGTCGGCCAGAAGGGAAGCGTGAAAAACGTCGCCGACGGCTATGCGTTGAACATGCTCATACCGAACAAAATGGCGCAACTTGCCACTCCTGAAGCGCTCAAGAACCTCGAAAAGAAAAATGCTGATGATGCGGCACATCGTGCTCAGCAAGAAAAAGATTGGGTAGTTCTCTCCGAAAAGGTGAAGAAATTCACCTTGATGCTTCGTGCCAACGCATCGGACCAAGGACACCTGTTTAAAAAAGTTTCGAACGATGATATCGCACGACTTCTTCGAGAACAGGGTATCGATGTTCCGGAAGAGTCCATTCACCCGAAAATGCCCATAAAACAGATTGGCAGTTGGCCTGTAGAGATCAAATTAGGCGCGCGTACGGCAACTATTACCGTTGAAGTCATCGCGTCATAACGAATGCGACCCAGCGTATGCCGGGTCGCATTCGTATGAATCGAGTTGTTACTTTGCCGGAACGATGTCCACGATTGAACGCACAGATCGCGTGCCGTCAAAATTACCCTTGCGCTTGAGCGCAAACTTGACGATGCCAGCAATTTTTGAAAAAAGCGTGTGATCCTTTCCGATGCCAATATTTTTGCCTGCCATGATTTTCGTGCCGCGCTGACGAACGATAATTTCGCCGATATTTACAAAGGTACCATCAGCGCGCTTAACGCCGAGGTATTTCGGATTTGAGTCGTTCAGGTTTTTTGCTGTTCCGGCTGCTTTTGTTGTTGCCATAGGGATAGGTATTAGCCACTTTGGTTTGCCACTTGGGCGGTGCAAATGCAGGTTAAAATACCTGAATGAGCATGGGCGAGAGTATACAGGGTTTTAAGGAGGGAGGCAAGTCTGCTATACGGAGGTTTATCGATGATTGGGGCCTTGTTTTGATCGTCATTTTGGTGGGCTTAGCAAGCTTTGGGTTAGGCCGTTTATCGGCTCTTGAGGGCCACAAACAGCCCGTCCAAGTGATCCAGAGCGCAAGCGCGGCGGCGGCAGTGGGAACGGCTCAAAATGAGGCAAATTCAGGGGGTCCCGAGACGGTGCCGGTAGGGGGCGAGGTTGTAGCATCCAAAAATGGCACCGTCTATCACTTGCCATGGTGCTCCGGCGCCCAGCGTATTTCGGCGTCTAACAAGGTCACGTTTGCGAGTGAGGCCGAGGCTAAGGCGGCAGGGTATCGACCGGCAAAGAATTGCAAAGGGCTCACCCAGTAGTGCTAGAATGCGGCATGCTTGTTATCGACGTTGAAGCATCAGGGACTGAGGCACATACGCATTCTATTGTTTCGTTGGGGGCACTCGATTTTTCTAACCCTACGAATCGGTTCTATGAAGAGTGTCGCGTCTGGGATGGAGCACATATCATGGACGAGGCACTGTTAGTGAACGGATTTACCAAAGAACAGATTACCGATACGAAGAAGCAGAGCGAGGCCGGTTTGATTCATGGCTTTTTGCAGTGGGCGGAAACGTTGGACGACAGGACGTTTGCCGGGCAAAACGTCTCGTTTGATCGCGATTTTGTAAGGTATGCGTGCCAGCGAGCGGGGCACACCGATTGGCCGTTTGCATTCCGCACAATCGATACGCATACGTTGTGCTATGCACATATGATCAATAAGGGACTCCGTCCGCCTGTCGTGAATCGTCGCTCGGCGCTCGATTTGGATGCTGTTCTCAACTACTGTGGTATTCCACGCGAACCCGAGCCGCATAACGCTCTCACGGGCGCACTTTCGCACGGAGAAGTCGTCTCGCGACTCCTGTACGGGCGCAAATTGCTACCTGAATTTCAAGAATTTGAGATTCCTTGGAAATAGATGAGGTAGCGGTATACTGAACGCTATATGGACTTCATTACGATCGGTATTGCAGTAGTAGTACTTATCATCATTTTAATACTCGTCCTCCGACAGGTGAATCAATATGAAGGGGGAGTGATGTTTACGATGGGCCGCTTTGTGGGCGTTAGAGAGCCTGGGTGGCGTCTTGTTGTTCCGATTTTCCAGCAGATGAAAAAAGTGGATCTTCGAGTAAAGGCTGTAGATGTTCCAGAGCAAAAGGCAATCACGAAGGACAATATCGCAGTTGGTGTGAACGCTGTCATTTACTACAAAGTTTCCGATGCCGCGAAAGCGGTCTTGGAGGTTGAAGATTTTCGCTACGCGATGTCGCAGCTTGCGCAGACGACGATGCGTAACGCGGTGGGGGAAGTAGAACTTGACGAACTTCTCGCGCAACGCGAGCAAATTTCAGAACGCATTCGTACCGTGGTGGACGAAGCGTCTGACCCGTGGGGAATCAAAGTGAATAACGTTGAACTTAAAGACATCGCACTGCCAGAAAATATGGAGCGAACCATCGCTAAACAAGCAGAAGCAGAACGTGAACGACGTGCCGTTATCATACGCGCAGAGGGAGAAGTGACCGCCGCACACAACATGGCAAAGGCCGCTGAAACACTTGCGGCGTCTCCAGGTGCACTCCACTTACGAACGCTCCAATCGATCAACGATATTTCGTCGGACCAATCAAACACGATAGTGTTTGCTGTACCACTTGAAGTCTTGCGTGCCCTTGAAAAGTTAGGCGCAAAATAGCATGGGAGAGCGCGTCCAAAAATCAGGGGGAGTGTACGGGCGGCGATTTTCTCAAGGATCCGGTGAGAAGCAAAAACCTGAGAAACCAACGGGCGTAAAGCGGATAACCCAGGAATTCTATCGCGTAGGACAAGATGGCGCGCGGATAAAAAATGAGTCAAAGAAAGCGGCGGAGTTGCTCGAGTTTATTCGCTCGCGGATGAAAGAACACGAAAAGCGAATGTCGCGCCCGATGTCCGAAAAGGAAATTCGCGCGTACGGATTTGATCTTGCCGAACTGGAACAGGGGAGGATACGTCCGGCAAAAGTAGAGTAGTCTCGCAGTCGTGTTTATACTGACCAGAGACGCCACTAGAGGGACCTCCTATCCCGCATATCTAGTGGCATCCAGGACCTTTGTTGGTCTGCCAATCGACAAGGGTCAGGGCCGTCACGCGAGAGTGTGGCGGCCCACTGTTTTATGCTCGTCACTTCTTCAGTGGATGGTACTTGCGGTGTGATTCTTCCGCATACCTGTCAGAGGCATGTACATACCGCGTTGTGGTGTCGAGTGATTCGTGACCAAGGAGCACTTGGATCGCCGCAGGGTTGGCACCGGATTCGGCCAAGTACGTGGCAAATCCGTGACGAAGGGAGTGGGCGCTCGTCGGAACATTGATACCAAGAAGTTCGCGGTACTTTTTAATTTTCATCTGCAAATAGTTTGTCGAAATGTGTTTGTTTTTCATCCCGACGTTTGTGCCTCGTGTTGGAACGAACATGAAAGGGAGGTCATCATCGCGTTTGTCTAAATACGCCTGTATATGCTCCTTTGCACGATCGGTGAGATACACAAACCGCTGCTTCTTGCCCTTACCTTCGACAAAGATGCGGCCGCTCTTGTCCAACTGGTTGCGGCGTAGGGACACTAACTCTGATATACGCATACCGCTTGCAAGAAGCGTTTCGAGTACTGCACGGTTCCTCAACCCAGCTAGTTTGTCGCGTTCGAACTTGATGGGCGATTCAATGAGACGAATTAAATCCTCAAGTTCAGCCACTTGCGGATGGCGCTTTTCCATGCGCAGCAATTTGATAGATCCAGGAGCAACAGGTACTTCGTGATCCATATCGATAAGGTATGCCAAATAGCGCCGCAATGAACTGAGATTGCGGTTGATAGATCCGCTTTTAAGTTTCTTGTCTGCACCCGAGCCTTCGGCGGTCTTACGATCAAATGAATTCAAATACGCCTTATACTGCTCGATCGTCCTTTTTTGAGCCTCCAAGAAGGGGAGTCCGTTCAACTCCTCTGTTAGAAATAATTCAAATGTTTTGAGATCGCGTTCGTAGTTATACAGCGTTTCCGGGGAATAGTTGTTTGCCTGAATGAACAAAAGAAAGTCATCTAAATAGGGGAGGTGAGACTTCTTCTTATTTTCTGCGTCGGCTTTTTTGGGACCAAACATAGGGTAAGCAAGTAAGCTATATTAGTGAGTATAATAACTCTAACACTCACTTATATACTCTAGAAGGCCCCGATGTGGATAAAGCCGCTGTTCAAGTACAATGCGGACAATGTCCAGTGGCGCGTACGCATCTCGAATCAAAAAGATTCTCCCCAAAGAATTACGGCGGATTTTTTCGCGTCTGACTTCCCCACAAAAGATTCAAGATTTTTTAGACACTGTTCCCGCAAACTTTGAGCTGAATGGAGAAACGGCGCGCTCCCCTCTTTCTATGCTGACAGCAGGGAACGGCCATTGTTTTGAAGGAGCTGTTTTTGCTGCTGCTGCACTTGCCTATCATGGCCAGAGGCCGCTCCTCTTAGACTTTGAGACAAAGTGGGATGACGAAGACCACATTGTCGCTCTTTTTAAACAGAGCGATCATTGGGGCGCAATCAGTAAAACGAATCATGCGGTTCTCAAGTATCGCGATCCGATATATGAATCACCGCGCGAGATCGCGCTGTCGTATTTTAATGAGTACTACCTGTGGGATGGTCGTAAATCGATGATTGCCTATTCAAGGCCGTTTGATCTGTCGCGCTTTGCGCCGGAGCAGTGGATCACCACTACTGAGGAGTTGGATTGGTTGATGGAGAAAATTGCACAGAGCGGTTACTACGAAATTGTGCCGCCAAATACAAAGGTACGAAAAGCATCCGAGGTTGAGCTCGAAGCGCTTAAATGTGTACAATGGTCTAAACCTAGCAAATAATCAATATCCAATACTCAATAATCAAACAATATTCAATAGTTAATATGTAAGCATTCGATATTTACCACAGTTTGGATATTGGTTTATTGATCATTGGTTATCACGCTTCGCGTTAGAGGTAGTCCATCGGGTTCAGATACCCACTTTGTGGCGAAACTGGAAGTACCGCTGACGCGCATGGCGTTGATTTTCCTGAAGCCGAGCCCAGCGATTGGATGCGCACGGCGTTTGAAGCGTACAGCGTGAAGTGCAGGTGTGGCCCCGTAGAATAGCCTGTATTGCCCGAGTAGCCGATTACCTGGCCGGTAACGACACTCTGGCCCTGCGAGACACTGATCTGCGACAGGTGGCCGTAGAGCGTCGAGAGGCCGTTCTGGTGCTGCAAAAGAATCCATTTGCCGTAAGAATAGCAACCGCGCGTGGCGTCCGTGTTTCCCGTCCCAAGCACTGTGCCGCGAAGTGCTGCTTTTACCGGTGTGCCGATAGATGCCTTAAAATCGACGCCGTTATGACCTTTGCCACTATAGGCGCCAGATTGTGCAAACGCGGTGTTACCAAAATACTGCGTTACCTTCACTGAATCAACCGGCCAGCGTAAGACACCCTTGCCTGCAGCTGGAATTTTGCTCGCATCCAGGGTGTATTCAAGTCGAGACTCAAGTTCGTTGAGCGTATTTTCAAACTGCTCGCGCGACGCACGTTTTTGTCCAACTAATTTTTGGTAGTTTGATTCCTGCGACCTCGTTTCCGTAAGTAGTGACTGTTGCTCGCGCTTTTGGACTGCGAGCGACTCCTCTTCTGAACGCAAAATTTGCCGCTGCTCCTCGACGCGTCCTTTTTTCTCTGCCGTCGCATCGCGATCTTCCGTCAACTCATCTTTAACTTCCTCAAGAGAAAGCACATGCTGCTGCATAGTGCCTTGAATTGTTTGTAGATTATCGGCTTTTTCCCACACGTCAGTTACCGACTCTTCGGCAAGAATCATCTCAAGAAACGATGCCTGGTCCGTGGAATTGAGTTCACGCACCATTTCTGCGATTGCAGCGCTATCAATGGCTATCGCAGCCTCTTTATCTCCAATGTGCCCGTTAAGCTGCCTGATTTCGAGCTCAAGAGATGCAATCTGTGTTTGCGCAGCCTTCACTTTGGCGGTTGTGCGCTTCAGCGAGACATTGATGGTGTCGAGTGCGCTCTGAAGCGTTTGTTTTTTTGCACCAATCGAGGTAAGTTCCTTTTCAAAGGCCGCGATTTCCCTATTCAGGGCATCTATCTGCGCCTGATGCGACGAAATTTGCTCCTGCAGCTCTGCGGCACTTTGCGCCTCTAACAAAAAAGGCGTCGTAAAGCCGAGCAGCAACACCAACAATGCGGGAACAAACCTATTCATGATATGAGAGCGCGAGCTGCGCGAAGACGTTGTTCAGTTTCTCCTTTTCCGATAGCCTGTGCAAGCGTGAACGGGTCAGGGGACTTGTCTTTGCCTGAAAGGGCATACCGAATTGGCCAGAGAGCCGCTCCCCTGCCTTCAGCTGTTGCGTAGTCCCAGAGAGCGTCCTTAATGCGTTCCGCGATAAAATCTTCATCTGAAATCGTCGCAAGGACTGACAGCGTATGCTTGAGATGTTTCGCGGCGTCTTCCGGAGTACTTTTTTTGTCGGCAATACGTGAAGGCTCGAGGCTTGGCGCTCTAAAGAAATACTCAAATTCCCCATCCCTCGCGAGCGCGTTAATATCGTCCCAAATATGTATTCGCTCGCGAAGGATAGGTACGATTCGCATCGCTACCCCTTCATTCCACGAGACGTCCGACGGCAAAGATTCTTTCAGCCGAGTCAGGGCTTCGCGTGCAAAAAGTTCTTCGGGTATTCGCAGCAGGTATTCGCGATTAAACCAGCGTAGTTTTTCTTCATTAAAAATGGCTCCGGCACTGTGAATCTTCTCGAGTGAAAACGCGTCAATAAGCTCTTTCATGGAATACAATTCTTTATCTCCCTCCCCCTCACTCCACCCAAGAAGTGCAATAAAATTAACCATTGCCTCGGGCAGGTATCCGCGAGCTCTGAAATCTCGGATCGATGTTTGATGCTTACGCTTCGACATTTTAGTTCTATCCGGAGCCAAAATGAGTGGTAAATGCGCATATGCGGGACACGGAAGGCCGAGTGCCTCTTGGATGAGAATCTGTCGAGGCGTATTTGAAATATGATCCTCACCGCGGATAACGTGCGTAATGCCGGCGTCTCCGTCATCGGCAACAACAGCGAAATGGTACAACGGGTCCGTAAGAGACCGAGCGATTACGAAATCTTTTAACTCCGTTGTATCAAACGTGATTTCGCCACGAATAGCGTCGGTAAACGTTATCGTCTTCCCTGGATTACGGAGGCGAACCACTTCAACTTGGCGAGTAGGATCATCTTTGGCGGGTTCCCGCGACACGTACGCGCTCCCTGTGTCGACAAGTTTTTGTAGTTGCTTTGTATGTGTCGCGACGTGCTCGCTCTGGATATACGTTTCGTCGGGGACAATTCCGAGCCACTGCATCTGTGTATGAATATCTTCTTCGTATTCAGCCGATCCACGCTCTTTATCGGTGTCCTCGATACGGAGGATAAACGCGCCCCCTTGCGCGCGTGCAAACAGGTAGTTATACAGCGCGGTGCGAGCAGTGCCGATATGAAAAAAGCCAGTCGGACTTGGTGCAATTCTCACGCGCACACTCATACTGGTTCGTGTTCGATCGCTGTTGAAAGAATAATCTCTCCGATCTTCCTGCCAGCTTGCGGACGCGCATAGGATGCTGCCGCAGTTTTCATGGCAGCGCGAGCATCCTCATCCGTCATAAGGCGGTCGATTTCAGCAATAAGGACATGCGTGCTGAGATTTCGCTGTTCGATCACAATTGCGGCCCCGGCACGGGCGTACGAAAATGCGTTTTCCGTCTGGTCATGCGAGACATCGATCGGAATCGGGACGAGGATTGCAGGTATTCCCCACGAAGCGATCTCAAAGATTGACCCGCTCCCTGCGCGTGAAATCACGAGTGACGTGATGCCGGCAGTCATCTTGAGCGCGAGAGCGTTCAAGAGTCCAAATACACGGTAGCGATCTGCATGCGGGATTGTATTAAGCGCGACACTCGCGATGCCGCTTACATCTGCGACATTATTTGTCCCTGCTTGATGAACAACATTGTATTTTTGGAGCAGTGTCGGGAGAGAATCGAGAACAACTTCATTAATTGCCTGTGCGCCTTGCGATCCGCCGACTATGAAAATAGTGGGCACTGTTGGATCGAGCTTGAGAAATTCATGCCCGCCTTCGCGGGCAGGCTGCTCGATCTCCGTACGAATCGGGTGCCCAGTGCGGGCAATCTTCTCACGCATTTTTTCAGGAAACTTACCCGCCGCATCGGGATGTGCAACAGCAATCCAACGCGCGAATTTGCCAGACCAGAGCGACACTCTGCCCGGCGCTGCATCTGCGTCGTAGATGACAACAGGGATTTGAAGGAGCCGGGCGGCGTACAGTGTTGGAAATGCGGCATAGCCGCCCGTCGAGAACACCACATCGGGGTAAATAGAAAACAACTGCGGGAGCGCGCGGAGAATGCCGAAAACGATTTTAAAGGGACCTGTTATTGGTGCGAGTGATCGCTCGCTGCTTTTGATTTTACCGGCAGTCCCTGGTCGATACTCAATGTCGTGTTCCGTGAGTGTTGCCATGTCAAATGGCATAGGGCCAATGTAGTAGAATTTTGGCTCTATGAGACGACGCTCTTTGCAAATCTCCTCAATCCCCTCAACGACCGCAATCAGTGGGTAGAAATGCCCGCCAGACCCACCACCTGTTAAAACTATTTTCATACTGTGAAGTAAAACATATACCGTGCAGCATAGGCAGATTGTCGCGTCATGCATACTTTTCTACTGAAAAGTTGCGCGACCCCTCCTCCTTCGCCTGCGCTCGGTCCGGCCTTGCGCCGCTCTCTACCTCGCGGCTCACCTGTTAAAACTATCTTCATGTCAAAATTTTACCACACATGAGGCACATCTTCCTCAAGCCGTTTTTCAAGCGTACGCCTTAGACTTTCGTACCGCACGGCTCGAAATATTCAAGAGAATACCGGCACTCGCCAAGGCAACAAGCATTGCACTTCCCCCCTGGCTGATAAATGTGAGTGGAATACCCGTGAGCGGCATAAGTCCAAGCATTGCAGCAATGTTGATAAACGCCTCCCCCACCAGGTACACGGAGATACCTACTGCCAATAAGCCGCCAAAAAGATCAGGGGCACGTGCCGCAATGTTGAGTCCCTTAATGCCGAGTAAAAGAAACAGCACGATGAGCGCGCCGCCTCCGAAGTAGCCGAATTCTTCGGCCACAACGGCAAAAATCGAATCGCCCATAGGTTCCGGCAAATAGGTAAATTTCTGAACGCCTTGTCCATAGCCTCTACCCCACATACCACCGGAACCAACCGCGATGAGCGACTGTCTGATTTGGTATCCCTCATGGAGCGCGCTCTGGCTTTCCGGATTAAAAAACGTGTCAATGCGCTCGTAGAGGTATGCGTACTTAGGGGTTAGTGACAAAAGTCCGAGGATGCATATGGCTGCGACAATAATACTGAGGATGTATCGTAGTTGTGCGCCGGCGGCAACAAACACCGCCCCAATACTGATAAGGACAATACCCAGTGTCCCAAAATCGGGTTGGAGCGCGAGGAGTGTAATTGGTCCTATCGCAAGCGCTCCCAAAATCGCGACCGACTGCCATGATTCCATCCGATCCTTAAAGCGAGCAAAGTACGCGGCGGCGGCCATGATGGCGGCGAGTTTCAATGGTTCTGACGGCTGCGCAGTTGCAAACCCGAGATCAAGCCATCGGCGTCCACCACCGTGTTCAAAGCCAAGTCCGGGCACAAACACGAGTGCCGTAGCGACGAGCGCAAGCACAAATACAAACGGGGCAAGTTTTCGCCATAGCGTGTAATCAATTGCATACCCAATTAGGAAAAGGATTGTGCCGAGACCTATGCCAAGTGCGAAGTGATTGAACATCACTCCAGAAATATTCGTTGAACCCCGCGCCAAGAGACCGAGCGCCGCCGATGTGAATACCAACGCACCGCCCCCAACAAGAAGAGCAATCAAGATCAGCAGCCCCGTATCTGCCTTCAGGATTCGCATGTAATTAACGACCGATGATCGCAACAATGACGCCTATAAACGCAAACACAACTGAAAGGACCCAGTATCGCATTACTACTTTTGGGCCCGGCCAGCCAATCGCTTCAAAGTGATGGTGCAGCGGCGCAATACGGAATAGTTTGCGCTTAAAAACTTTTTTCCAAAAGAGTTGTAAGATATCCGACGCAACAGTAACGACTAGCAGAGCACCAATGATCGGTAACACAAAGACGCCAATACCTTCACCGAGCTCATCGGTCATGAAGGCAATCACCGGAATCGTAAGCGTGAGTGCCATAGTTCCTGTATCGCTCATGTAAAACCGTGCCGGTGGGATGTTAAACCACAAAAATGCCAAGAGACCACCGACAATTGCTGCACAGAACGCGGCAAGGTCGATCTGGTTTTGCACAAACGCGATGATTGTGTAGGAGGCAAACACTGATGCAAACACACCGCCTGAGAGACCGTCGATGCCATCGATAACACCGCTCGCAAAAAGATACAACGACACGAGCACGAAAAACGGTACCACGAGTATCCCAAGTTCGATCGGCATGAAAAACGGCAGGTTGATGACACTAACGTCGAGCTTGTCGTAAAACCACCATCCAATCATGAGTGCCAATACCACAACTACAAAGAGTCGGTACCGCAAGCGAAGACCCTCGCCTCCCGGTTGAATGATGAGAATGTCATCAAGAAAACCAAAGACCGCGCCGACGAGCAGCGCCGCAAGCGGTACCCAGGTCTGACTACGGCTAAGAAAGTTAAGCTGTTCGGTAACGGGAGTTGGGAAAAGATTCGCAACAAGTGCGAGTCCGATAATAGTTAAGAGTGTGCTCCCCCAGATAACAATGCCGCCCATGCGAGGTGCACGCACTTCATTATGCACGTGCAGTCGATTAAACTCCTGTGCCTCGGTGCCGTCGTACGCGATTTTCCCAGGTTTTTTCTTCCACGCTTTATACGTGTAGAGATAGTGTGTGAGTATGGGAGTACAGGCAATGCCAATCGCGAAGGCAACAGCCGCTGGTACCAGTACCCGGACTACATCGGTCATAGAGATGATTATATCGCACTGAGGGCTCAAAATGGCCTCCTAGGGCCTGGAAACGGCCGTTTCCGCAGCCTTCACAAGGCGCTTAATATCGTCAAAGCGTCCCGACTCAGTGCCGCCAAGTACTACTATTGCTACCTGCCTCCCGGGTAGCGGTTCGACGATGACGCCCAGGTTGCCTCCAGCAAGTGGTGTTGTACCTGTCTTTCCCAGGACGACGTTGCCGATATCAGCAACTGCTAGATTCGTGTTCATCGCAGTGCGTATCTCTCCACTAATTGGAATAAATTGAACGCTGGTCTGCTGCGTTACCGCAAACAATTCTGGCGATGTGCGAGCCGCGTACATAAACAATTCCGCAACATCACGCGCTGAACCAAGCGCACCAGCCGTTGTTTTGCCTTCATCCAAGCCGCTCGGATTGAAAAAATGTGTATCAGAGAGACCTCTGTCGTGCGCCAAGTCATTCATGCGATTCACAATCGAGCTTCCGGTAGGATGTGGATATAGAGAGCTAACACGCGACTCCGCGGCCTCAGCGAGAGCGATGGCACCGGCGTTTGATGATGCAAGAAGTGTGAAATCAAGCAGCTCATCTGCACGCCATACTTCGCCACCTCTCAAATCAACGCTTCGCGCTGCGGCTGTGGGAGAAATCGTGATGTGCTCAGAGGGCTCAAGAACAGGTGCTATCACAAGCGCTAGCGCGATCTTCGTAATCGACGCGAGTGGCAGTGGTGTTGATGCGTTTTTTTCAAACAGTACTTTTCCGCGCACAACATCGAAAACATATGCGCTCTTGGCTTCTACTGTCATTTCTGTAAACGGATCTATCGTTTGCGTGACTCCTTCATGAGAGACGCTCTCTCCAACCACGTACGCAATACTGGCAACCATCGATAAAAGGACGGCGCATAGCAAACCGCCACTGATAATCAGCTTTGAGCGCCGTATGTTAGGCGGAAGGTTCAGCATGCGGAGGTTCGCCGGATTTAAACGTAGCTAGTTCGGTCGCAAGGGCCGCATAGTCCGGTAGCGATTGCCGGTCGGTTACGCCAAGGTGTGCCAGAAGCTCCGTGGTCGGTCGATAAATGAATTCTCGTCCGTCCTCCGGATTACCGCTCCGCTCAACGAGCCCACGAATAAGCAGGTTACGGATTGTTGATGAGGAATTGACGCCGCGGATGTAATCGATGGTTGCGCGCGTGGAGGGACCTTGATACAGCACGATGGCGAGCACCTCGAGGCCGGCATCGCCGATATCTCGATCATATTCTTCAGTTGCTCGTGCAATAACCGTGCCCTTGGCGATCACAGAGACTGCGAGAACGGCTTCCGTATCGGAGACGATGAGGCTAAGGCCGCTGTTGGCGAGCGCAGCGCTCAGTTCTGCGAGTCCAGCTTTCACATCGATTTCGGAAACGACGAGCACTTTAGCCAGCGTTTTAAACGTAAGGGCACCGCCTTCGGAAAAAAGCACGGCCTGTAGTTTTGCGGGAAGATCACCCATATTTTGGTAGCGACGAAACTTCGTCTGACTCGATAAGTATATCGCTAAAGAGTCGGTCCTGCGTGACCGAGACAGAACCATGGCGGACGAGCTCCAAAACCGCGAGAAAGTGTACGATTCGGTCACCCTTTGTTGCCCCATGTGTGAGTTCGCTCCAACGCGTCTTTACAGCACGCGAAAGACGTTCTTTCAGGCTGACAATCACGTCCTCAAGTCTCAAGATTGGCGCAACGACGGCTTCTGTCATGCGCTCTGGCTTCGGTAACGATCGTACCAACGTTTGTGCGGCTACCAGAATAGTCTGCACTGTGGCCTCTGCCGGAGCAAACTGAATTCTTGCCCTGCCAGTAATCCGCGCTAAATCCGGTGCGCGTCGTGCAAATGAAAGAGGATCTCTTCCCCACTCTTTCCTCAGTGTCTTTGCCACTTCACGTATCTTCGCGAGACACTTCAGCCTCCGTTCGAGCTCTTCGATGGTTTGCTCCTCCTCACTGCTGAGTGGCACCGGAAGCAGCGAACGCGATTTAATGAGGAGGAGTGTGGAAGCGACAAGGACAAACTGTGATGTTTCGGAGAGAGGTAGTTCTGGCAGTTTCTCGACGTATGCGAGATATGCGTCGCACACTTCGGAAAGCGAAACGAGCGAGACCGAAAGTTTTCGCGACTCGATCAAGTCTAGCAAGGTCTCAAGCGGGCCTTGGTAGTGCTCAGATTCGTATGAAAAACGCTCCATTATTCGCTTAGTCTACCATCGATGCGATTCATATCGCGCGGGAAAGCTGTCGCCTCTTTGACATTGGCTATTTCAAGCATGCGAGCCGTGAAGCGCTCAAGTCCAGTTGATGATCCTCCATGCGGAGGCATGCCGTACTTGAATGCTTGCAAGTAGTACGAAAATTTTTCCGGATCAAGACCGCGTTCTTTCATGCGCTCGACCAATGTGTCGTAGTTGTGAATACGCTGCGCCCCACTATTGATTTCTAGTCCTCTGAAGAGCAGATCAAAACCCCGCGAAAACGGCGCCTCAGATGAGTCCTCATACGTATAGAAGGCGCGTTTGTTTGTCGGAAACCGTGTAATAAATACAAAATCAGATCCAAGGTTGTTGTGCGCATATTCACAAATCTGTCGTTCATCCTCCGGCGCCATGTCGTTACGATCCTCGACCGTGCGGCCAAATTCCTTTTCAATCAGGTCTTGAGCGTCGTTGAGGGTAAATACGGGGATCTCAGCTGGAATGAGTGGAACAGACGTTCCAAAGCGCTCAAATATATCCGGATGTGCCTCTGCAACGGCCCGCACCGTATCACGTACAACGTTTTCGAGTACCTGCATTGGCTCTCTTTCGTTTTCAATAAAACACATCTCGAAATCAAGGCAAGTTGCTTCACTTAAGTGGCGAGTTGTCGCACTCTTCTCAGCGCGAAAAATCTTCGCGACCGTAAACGCGCGTTCAAACGGACCCACCATAATCTGTTTATAAAACTGCGGACTAGTGGCAAGAAAGGCGGTTTTGTCGTAGAAGTAATCGACTTTAAATGCCGCTGCACCGCCCTCGGCATCACCGCCAACAAGTGCGGGCGCCTCAAATTCCGTAAATCCTTGCGATCGCAGTGAATTTCGATACGCAGTAAGGATGCTCGATTGCATCGTAAAGATGTCACGACTACGCTGTGTCTTAAGCGTGAGCGGAAGGTTGTCGAGATGCGTATCAAGATGCAACTCTGCACTCAGATCAAATGGGAGTGTTTGTGATTGCGCAAGAATTTCGATCGACTCGATTTGCAGTTCAATGTCCCCATTAGGCTTTCCCGCCTGCACATTTTTCTCCGGCCGTGCATTAACTGTGCCCGTCATCGTAACGGCGCTCTCTAGATTCGTCTGTTTCGCCGTCTCAATGGCGGCGCTCTTCGGGAGCACGACGCCCTGCACGATGCCAGAGCGGTCACGGATGTCGAAAAAGACCATCTTTCCCTGGTCGCGACGGACGGACACCCAACCTTTAACAGTCACGGTAGCGCCAACGTGATTCTTCAAATCTCCAATAAGGGTTCGTGAGGACATGGTCGCGATTCGTAATTAAAATTTGAAATCAAAGACTAACACCTATCTTATTTTTGACATCGGCCATTTTCTTCGAGGCATACTCACGCGCGGTGTCCGAACCCGTTTTCAATACCGCCTTAACATCCTCGTCTGTGATGGCATTACGCTTCTCGCGCATTGGCGCAACGAGCGCTTCTACGTCTTCGACAAGCATTTCCTTGAGTTCTTTAAAGTTATTGCCCTTGGTGTATGGCGCTTCGAGCTCTGCTATTGGTCGAAAGTTCCCATGAATCGCGTGCAATATCTCGGGCTTTCCATCAGATGAGTTAGTGACAACGCTCATTACCGCCTTTGCAATTTCGTCTTTTGTCCCAAAAAGCGGAATCGTGTTGCCGTAGCTCTTTGACATTTTCTTGCCATCAGTTCCCGGAATAATGGCAATCTCCTTGCTGATCAATTCTTTAGGTTCTTTGAACGTTTGACCATACGCGTTATTAAACTTTGACGCTGCTTCGCGCGCATACTCGAGGTGCTGTCGCTGATCTTCTCCGACCGGCACGACATCGGTGTCATAGAGCAAGATATCTGATGCCATGAGCATCGGATAGTTAAAGAGTCCTGCATTCGCTTCGAGTCCCTTTGCGACCTTGTCCTTATACGCATGCGAGAGTTCCAAAAAAGGCACGGAAACAAGGCATTCGAGAACCCATGCGAGTTCAGTATGCTCTTGTACTTGGGACTGTTGGAAAATGACGCATTTGGATGAGTCTACGCCTACCGCCACGTAATCTTTAACGACATTTAAAATGTTTTGTCGGAGTGCCTCCGGGTCGCGGAGCGATGTGACGGCATGATAATCAGCCACCATCAGATAGCTCTCGTAGCGGTCATACATCTCCGAAAACGGCTTCAATACACCGAAGTAGTTGCCGATGTGCAATGCACCAGATGATTGCAGACCTGTCAAAAGCCGTTGCATCAAGCCATCCTATCAGAAAAATGAAAGAAGTGAATCGAAATGCTGGACAATAGTGCACCTCTAGGCTAGCGTAGCAGCGTAGCCATTAACGCAGAGGAGATGTACATGGCGCGGAAAATAGTGTCGCTCTTGACGCTCGTTGAAATCAAGCACGATGCGGCGAGCCGCGGATTCGTCGAAGGGTATCGGGTAGCCTTGGCGGATCTCGACGAGCGAGCAAATAACCTGAATCGGCAGATCGTTTTGGCAACCGACTCGTTCGTTCCCGCCACCGAGGCAACGAGTCATCGCGCGTTCATCGCGCGAACTATCGTCTATGAAGAGGCGGATCCCGTGCTGAGGCTGCCACTGAACGTCTAATTCGGCTATCGCGGACTGGGATTTAACCAGGGATCGTCTAACGTCGTTAGACGATCCCTCCAAGTTATATAGGAAGCTCTACAATGAACTCCGAGCCCTTCCCTGCCCCAGCGGATTCCACATGAATAGTGCCGCCGTGGGCTTCCACAACTTCTTTTGCGATAAAGAGACCATAGCCGGTTGAATCCACGTTTACTTTGATGGAGTTCTTTCCATGCCCGCCTTCCGTAAACAAACGCGGTTTATCTTCTTCGGTTATGCCAACGCCGGTATCTTTAACCGATAAGCCGATTGCGTGCTCGGTTTTTGTCAGCGTGACATGGATACTTCCTTTGGGCGTGTACTTGATCGCGTTGTCGATGAGATTTCGAATGACATGGTGATGCAATTTATCTTTGTCACCAATGTATTCATAGGTATGCCGATCGTCGAGCGTTAGCTCAAGCGCGAGGTGTTTCTCGGAGGCCGCGGGTCGCATTTCTTGAACTGCACTTTCTACTTCCACACGAAAGTCGAGCTTCTCCTTTTTATAGGCAACAGTTCCCTTCTTCAAATTCGACGCGTCAAGAATGTCCATAACGGTTTCAACGCCTTTGCGCATTTTTTGAAGTGCTGTTTGCGCGAGAGCGTGCACTTTTGGCGGCGCCGTCCCAAAATCCCCTTCAACGATTGCCGCAAACGCATTTTGCCCCTCGGTAAGGTATCCCTTGATCTCGTGACTGATGAAGTGCAGAAGACTTTCTTGCTTTTGGTTTGCAATTTCAAGGTCTTTTCGCTGCGCCTCAATGAGTTTGCGTTGCTTCACTTCGCGCATGACACTCTGGATGAGCAAGGCGCCAAATCCGAGCATCACGACGAGTACGATAGCGTCGATAATGCGTTGCGTACCAGGAGGCGCGAGTACGAGACGTGTGAGCGATATGATAAGTAACCCTGCAGTGAAGAATTCTGCCAAGAAGACGCGCGCGTTAAACAAGTCGTGGCGAGATATGTTGTAGAGCCCAATGATGGTGAGTGCTCCTGTCACCAAAATTGGATTCACATAAAAGAAATCAAAATTGCCGAAGAGAGGAAAAATGAGATTAAACGTGATACCCAGAACGCCGGCAACAAGATTTGCATAGAGTGCAAAATGAATTTGGTATTTATCGAGGTCACGATACAGCGTCGTTTCGTCGTACTGGCGAAGCCGCAACAGTAGAACAACGAGTCCCAAGAAGAAAACGCTGGAGAGCATGACGACAAATGCCGGGTACCCAAGAGCGCCAAAGGTGATAATCTCAGCAAGCGAACTTCCCTCACGAAGAGAGTCGAGCATGAACCCTTGTATCGGGATACACACCAAAAAGGCAAAGGTCGCCAGCGACATCACGACTGATGGAACAAGTGAACGAACAGACCGTTGAGGAAAATACAATGCGAACCAAAAGAATGACAAGTACGCGAGGTATCCGAATATATAGTGTCCGTACAGCGCGAGTTTAAGATAGCCAAACGAGAGATTCTCAAGACCGGTGGCGAGTGTTGAGAATGTCCACAGCACTGCAAAGACAGAAATGAGTGCATACAATCGCACAACTCTACTCCCCGCACTGTTAAACATTAGGAAGCCAGCAAACGTAAGATTCAAGACACCGAAAAACACCACCAGTGTCTGGAGAAGATCCATCGTGTAAGTATACGATGCGTATGTTCTTGAATGGTGACTCATCCACAAAAAGTCGAGGACCGGGTCGCGCTTGCGATCCGGTCCCCAGGCGGCGGTTACTCGGCCGCCACCAGCGAAGGGCGTCCATAGTATGCCTCAACGTCGCGAGCCGCAACGCCAAAGGCATAGATGCCGGATGCGACAAGCATCTCGATTCGAGCGGGCGAACCGCTGTCGTCGTATGCTCGCGCAAAATCCATCACGATCTCTTCGTGAGACGGACCTTCGTCATGTGGCTCCGTGTGGACCTCCATCCAGATCCACCGCTTACGTTGGAAAAGTTGCTTTGCCGGTTGGCACTCGGCAAGTTTTGCGCCCAACGCTTCGGCAATGAATTCCGTAGCGCTGTACGCTGCCGCGAAGCACACCACTATGTCTTCGCTGCTCGCAACATCAATCAGCGTTTGGACGCTGGGCAGAATGATTGCTTGCTCAAGCTGCTCTCGGCTGATGCCAAGATTTTCGGCGTCCTTTGCCCAGTGGGCCGAATGCTTCCACTCGTCCCGCTGCATGTGTCGCAATTCCTCTTCTTGAGGGAACGCGCCCTGCATCTCACTTTGGGCGAGCTTTTCGAGCGCTTCGGGCACGCGAGCGGTCAAGTGCTCACGCGTCGGCTTGTGGCCGAATTTCGCGTAGAGCGGTTTGCGCGGAAGTGCACGCAGCCGCTTGTCGATCGCCTTTTCAAAGGCGGACGTGAATGGCCAGAAGCCCAGCTTCAGAGCCACCACTGCGTCGCGATCTCCCGCTTGACAGCGGGTGATGAGAGACGATTGGTCCACGACATCTTGCGCCAACGCCTCCAGCTTTGCAAAGTTGAAGTACGTGGCGTTGTCATCGTGGAACAACTGATTCTGGCTCATGGCCAGTCTCCTCTATTGTTTGCCACTATGGCCCTCCCTTCAGGGGGTGCCTGAATTCAGGATACTACGAAAAGATGATTCCAACAATATGTCAAGTCAACCTGTGGAAAACTTTGCTACCCGCGGGCAAATACGAGGCTGGCGTATGCGCCGAGGAGCCACCAAATGCGGAATCCTTCGGCGAAAACGTTCGTAATCGCTGGGCCAAATTGATATACGTCTGAAAATTCGGGCACCGCGAGCCAGGTAACGAACAAGACTACGGCCGTAGCACCTGAAGCGATAAGTGCGTGAACGAGTTGTCCCATGCCGCCGTCGATGTATTGGTCGGAAATACGTCGAACTGCGAGAAAGCTGAGTACAAGACAGATACCAAATATGAGTGCGCGAGTCATCGGTGCTGACAGAGCTTCCGCGTCGCCAATAAATGCAGCAGAATCAACAAGGCTGAATATAAACACTGCGAGTGGGGCAGCGAGAGCGAGAGAACATGCGCGTCCGATACCGCTGCGCAATGAATCGAGCGTCAGCACAATGACGATCGCGCCGAAGATAAACCAATCTGTAGGTACAGAGGCAAAAAAATCAGATACATTCCCCATGAATGCATTTTAGCATTAATTTTGAATGTCCAATTTTCAATTATCAATCAAGCTCCAGGCGACAACTTTCAATGTAGCACCGTCGGTTTGAAAATTGTGAATTGTGAATTGAAAATTTGCATCAAATCCCTTCCTTCTTCAATTTCTCAATGGCATCTTTTGCAGCTTTTGAAAGTTTCTTTGGAAATTCTATGTCGATGCGAACTAAGAGGTCACCACGTCCACTGCGACCAGTCGGGACGCCTTTGCCGCGTATCCGCAAGAACTCTCCCTGTGTAATACCTTGCGGAACCGTCAGCGCTGTCTCGCCGTCAAGAGTTTGGATGGTGTACTCACCACCGAGAAGCGCGTCGGTGAGTTTGATGGAGAGAGCGGTCACGAGGCTGTTTCCTTCGCGCGTGAACAAACGGTCCGGCCGTACATGAATTTTGACGTATAAATCACCTGGTGATGTTGCGAATGCCGCTTCACCGCGACCAGGCATGCGTATCATCTCGCCGTTTTCTATACCAGCCGGTATGACGACGTGTACTTCTTCTTGCTTACGCAAAACACCATCTCCGCGACACGTTTCGCATGGTTGTTTCGGAATTTCTCCTTTGCCTCGACATGTTGGGCACACGCGAGTGGATGTGAATGTACCGAGAAGTGTATTGCGTGTCTCGCGTACCTGTCCCTTACCGTTGCATGCTGCACATTGTGCAAAGCCACCTTCTTTCTTGGCTCCGGTCCCCGTACAGGTTTCGCAGATAGCCATTTTAGAAATCAACACGCGTCGCTCCGTGCCGAAGACAGCATCACGAAACGTCAGCTCAATGTCGATCGAGATATCACGGCCGCGTCGTGCACGCTTTCCTGATCCGCCAAAGAATTCACCGAAAATATCCCCAAGGTCAAATTCCACGCCGTCGCTGGCGTTGCCTCCGAATCCTTGCGCGAAATTGGAAAAATCAAAACCGCCAAAGCCTGGTCCCGCACCGCCACTGAACGTCTTGCCGTAGGTATCGTATTCTGCGCGTTTCTTTTTATCGGAAAGCACAGCGTACGCCTCGCTCAACTCCTTAAACTTCTGTTCATCCCCTCCTTTTTTATCCGGGTGGTACTTATGGGCAAGGGATCTGAACGCTTTCTTGATTTCATCTTCGGACGCACTTTTCGTGACTCCAAGGATCTCGTAGTAGTCTTTCATTACGTCTATTATTTATGCAGCCGGGTAAAAAAGCAACTTAATATGAAGGTACTTGTGCAGAAGAAATTCACATTGGTACGTTTCTCCTCGAGAAACGGGCTATTTTTGATCAGGATTTGAGTGGTTTCCGGCATCCGGCTGCTCTCCCGTTCCCGTTTGTTTTGCCATAGCTTCGCCGATCTGACTCATGGCGGCTGACAGCGCCTCGGTTGCAGACTTAATGCCCGCGGCCTCACCGCTACGCGCGGCTTTCAGTGCATCTATTTTCTCTTGCACATTCTTGCGAATATCTTCGCTGACCTTCTCGCCATGTTCTTTCAGCGCTTTTTCGGCAGCATACACCAACTGATCTGCTGCATTCTGAGACTCTACAAGCTCGCGTTTCTTTTTGTCCACTTCCGCATTCGCTTCCGCTTCCGTGCGCATTTTCTCAACTTCTGCGTCGGTAAGGCCACTGCGCGCTTCAATGCGAATCGATTGCTCCTTGCCGCTGGCTTTGTCCTTTGCCTTTACAGAAAGTATGCCGTTTGCATCGATGTCGAACGTGACTTCAATTTGCGGCAAGCCACGCGGCGACGGCGGGATGCCGTCAAGGTTGAATCGCCCGAGCGAGCGATTATCTGCTGCCATCGGCCGCTCACCTTGCACAACATGAATTTCTACCGATGGCTGGTTATCAGCTGCTGTCGAAAATACCTGCGATTTAGAAGTCGGAATCGTCGTGTTGCGGTCTATGAGCTTTGTGGCAACGCCACCGAGTGTCTCAATGCCGAACGAAAGAGGAATCACATCCAGGAGGAGCACGTCTTTCACATCTCCCTGCAGAATACCACCCTGGATAGCGGCTCCGAGTGCTACCACTTCATCCGGATTGACACCCATGTGCGGCTTTTTGCCGAAGAACTTTTCGACGGCGCTCTGAAGGGCCGGCATGCGCGTTTGACCACCAACCAGAATTACCTCATTGATTTCGTTAACCTTAAATGGGGAGGCGTCCATCGCCCGCTGTGAAATCTGCATGGCGCGCTGAACATACTCGTCAGCGTGTTCTTCAAGCTTCGCACGTGTCATTTTCACGAGCAGGTGTCGCGGTCCAGAGGTATCCGAGGTAATGAATGGGATGTTGATCTCTGATTCAACCGCGCTCGAGAGCTCGATTTTCGCTTTTTCTGCGGCCTCATCGAGCCTCTGTCGCGCGAGTGCGTCATTTCGGATATCAATACCACTTTCTTTTTTAAACTCATCCGCAATCCAGTTCATTATTTTTTGATCGAGATCCTTGCCGCCGAGATGCGCATCGCCATCTGTCGCGCGTACCTCTATCACGTCGTCGCCGACTTCGAGAACAGAGATGTCGAAGGTGCCACCGCCAAAGTCGAATACCACGATTTTCTCGTTCTTCTTTTTGTTGAAACCATACGCGAGCGCCGCAGCAGTGGGTTCGTTAATGATGCGCTTCACATCGAGGCCTGCAATCTTGCCCGCATCTTTCGTAGCAGCACGTTGTGCATCGTTAAAGTACGCGGGAACCGTGATGACAGCCTCCGTGATACTCTCCCCAAGCTTTGCTTCTGCATCGGCTTTGAGCTTCTGCAAAATCATGGCTGAAATTTCTTCGGGTCGGTACCACTTGTCGCCCATTTGCACCTCGATGCCACCGTTTGAGGCCTTGCGCATCTCAAACGGAACAGCGCCTTTATCTTTTTGTACCGCATCTTCGTCGAAGTTGTGCCCAATAAAGCGCTTGATTTGGTACACGGTATTTTTCGGGTTGGTGACGGCCTGGCGGCGCGCCAAAAGACCCACGACACGCTCGCCGGTCTTCGAAACCGCAACAACCGACGGCGTTGTGCGTGCACCTTCCGCGTTTTCAATGATTGCGGGCTCACCTGCCCGTACGACTGCAACGGCTGAATTTGTAGTTCCAAGGTCGATACCAATTATTTTTCCCATATGAATGTTTTTACTGAAATTGGTAAGTGGTCCTTCTTATATACTGATTCTTTGTAGCTCTGTCAAGTGCTTATCGGAACACGGCAACCTGTGCAGGGCGCAGCACTCGTTCTTTCGTTCGGTACCCCCGTCGAAACACCTGCGCTATGGTCCCTGAATCGCCACCGTCTGCATCTTTGATCGATTCATGTAGCATCGGGTCGAAACTATCGCCCTCTGAGCCGTAGATCTCAATGCCATGCGATCGCAGCGCGCTTTCGATGTGCGACTTAATGCTCTCGATACCGCTGCGCCATGCCACATCGACAGCATCCCAGCCTTCTCCCAGCATCGCCATATCGAATCCATCTAATGCAGGAATCAATTCTTCCACCAGCAGCTCTTTTCCCCGCTCTCCAGCGTGAGCGTACGCTTCGCTTGCCTCACGTTTTGCATTCACCATCTCGGCTTTGCACCGCTGCCATCCGTCTAAGTATTCATCGCGTTTCTGCTTAGCCTCTTGTAGCTCTGCGCGCAGTTTTTGCATCTTTGCTTTCACTGCACCAACGCTCCCGAGTTCGTCCTCGGGCTCGAAGTCTACCTCGTCCGAAGATACGGACGGGTCAACGCCTTCACTATCAGATGGAGAGGAAATCATGGCGAGAGTATAGCATTTTTGATTTCAAAAATGAAAGAGATCGCTTTCCCGACCCCTTTCCGACCCCAACGGTCTCAGCGCATTAGCGCTTCGGTCACGGATAATTTTCTCGCCGTCGCTCTGAAATTTCCGCGACCTCGCCTCGCGGTTTCGCCAGCAGGCGAAACATCGCTCCGGCCGTCGAAGCGTTAAGAAAACGCAAAGTAGTTTGCGTTTTCTATCGCTTCGACCATTGTGGTGCGCGGCGTGCAGCTTTGAGGCCGAACTTCTTGCGCTCCTTTGCGCGTGGATCTCGCTTCAAAAAACCCTTTACTTTCAGATCTTTGCGATATGCGGCGTCCATTTCAACAAGTGCGCGTGAGATTCCGTGGCGCACTGCTTCTGCCTGTGCTTTATGGCCACCCCCTTTGACGATTGCAGTAACCGAGTATGCACCACCAACAGTCTTGAACGGTGCGTTAATCGTATCAACCATGATTGAGAGCGGGAAATAGTCTGCTGCCGCCTTGTTGTTGACCGTAATCGATGTGGACTTTGCTGTCGCGAGACGCACGCGGGCCGAAGCCGTTTTGCGTCGTCCGACTGTCTCGATATATTCCTTGGTTGCCATACAAATTATTCGGTGATAGTAAGGCGCTTAAGTCGCGCTGTTTTCATAGTGTTGCGTGGCAGCATACGCTCGATCGCCCTACGCACGGCTGCACTTTTTCCTCGGCGTCCGACGAGCGAACCAAGTGATTCAATCTTAAGACCTCCCGGGTGACCCGAGTACTGTGTGTAGCGCTTCTGCAAACGCTTTTTCTCGGTGATACGAATCTTTCCAGCGTTTGTGATAGTAACCTTCACGACCGACGGAATGTGCGGCGTGTAATCAGCATGTGCCTTACCCATGAGAGCTTTTGCGGCTTCGGTTGCAACACGACCAACCGTCTTACCACTCGCATCAATATCGTATTTCTTTTCAGTAGTCATAATTATGCAAGGAATTCAATACGTGCCATTGACGCGACACGAGTCCCGACGCGACCCAGCTTAATGATGCGCGTGTAGCCACCGTGGCGTGCTGCAAAACGCGTCGCGTATTCATCGTGGAGCTTCTTGACTGCTGCAGTGTCGTGGAGACGTGCAGTAACCAAGCGTCGTGATGCAACAGAGTTAGCCTTTGATGCGGTAACCAGCTCTTCAACAAACGGGCGGAGCTCCTTCGCCTTCGCTTCGGTCGTTGTGATCCCGTTGTGCAAAACAAGTGAGCGCGCAAGACCACGGAGAAGAGCCTCGCGTTGGCGCTTGGTTCTATTGAGTGTGCGTCGCTTTTTGCCGTGCTTCATACAGGTCTAGGAAAATGCAGGATACTTTATTGAGTGCGAAGGGTCAAACCGAGGTTTGAAAGCGAACGCTTAATGTCTTGAAGGCCCTTTTGACCGAGACCTTCGATGGCGAGCAAATCGTCTTCGCGTTTGCGTACCAATCCGCCGACTGTCCGAATCGATGCCTGATCAAGCGCCTGTTCGACACGCTGCGGTAGATTGAGTTCAGTGATGCGCGTTTTGAGCATTTCTGCGTCTGCCTGCTTTTCTTCGCGCGGCAGTGCAGCGCTGGTGCCTTCGAGCGAAATTTCCTCCTGTGCATCTTCTTCCTTGAATCCAACGATCGCGCGGAGCTGATGAATCATCGTCTCAATCGACTTTTCAAGCGCTTCTCGCGCGGTAATGGTGCCGTCAGTTTCGATAAGTACGCGCAGACGATTAAAGTCCGTTCGATCGCCAACACGCATGTTTTCAACTTCGTAGTTGACGCGGCGAATCGGGCTGAAGATCGCATCAAGTGCGATCGTGCCGATGTCAACGCGCTCCTTCTGATGCACTTCTTTCGGAACATAGCCAAGACCGCGTTCTGCACGCACTTCCATTTCAAGCGTCACTTTACCGGTGATCTCCGCGATATGCTGCTCTGGATTCAAGATTTCAACCTGTCCCGGAATCGTGAAGTCCTCCGCGGTCACAGTTTTCGGGCCTTTAACGGAGAGTGTGAGTGTTTGCGGCTCATCGGTAACAAGCTTGAGACGGAGTTTGCGGACATTGAGAAGAAGTGTTACCACATCCTCCTTCACGCCTTCGATTGTCGAAAATTCATGCGAAACGCCCGGGATTTTGACCTGGGTTACCGCGGCTCCTGGCAACGACGAGAGCACGATACGGCGAAGTGAGTTGCCGAGCGTGTAGCCGTAACCCGGATACAAGCCATCAATCTCATAAACGCCAGATCGTTCCGACTCGGAGACGACACGAGGCTTCGACGGCAATGCGATGTGGTAATCAAGCATATGAAAAATGGCGCAGAGGCTAGTAAAGGCGCTTGTAAGTAATATACCGTAACTATTAAGTATTGGCAAGTATTTCGCCTACGGCGAGTGGATAATCATTATCTGCTGTAGAACTCGAACACCGCAGGATAATCAAGTGGGATCTCAGCAGCCGTGTAGGCCGGAACTCCTTCAATCTTCACAACCATGGTATCGGCGTCCACCGAGAGCCATGAGGGAATAGAACGAACCTGTGGTTCCCCGCTTGTGAAGTGAGCAAAGAGCGGTGATGTTCGGCTACCTTCGCGGACAGTGATAGTGTCACCTTTTTGAACACGGTAGGACGGCATCGTCACACGCTTGCCGTTGACGAGCAAGTGCCCGTGACTCACCATTTGGCGTGCAGCACGGCGAGTGCCGGCAAACCCTGCGCGGTATGCAACTGAATCAAGCCGCGTCTCGAGCGTGCGGTGCAGCGCTTCTGGCGGGTTTTTGGTATCAAAGGCTCCCGCGGCATAGTTTGAAAGCTGCTTTTCTGAAATACCGTAGGTAAAACGTACTTTTTGCTTTTCAATGAGCTGTCGTCCGTAGTCAGACTTCGTGCGTCCGCGCGGCTTCTTCGTACGCGCTTCTGCAAGCGAAAACTTCTGTGTTTGCGTTTGCTCGAAGATCTGGTTGCCGAGACGCTTCGCGATCTTATATTTTGATTTAATTTTCAACATACATTAGATGCGACGCGCCTTGCGCTGACGAGGTCCGTTATACGGGACCGGTGTATCGTCTGCAATACGATTAACTTCAATACCCTTACTCACAAAGCCGCGGAGTGCAGATTCGCGGCCAGCACCAACACCACGAATGATGACGTCGACATCCTTAAGTCCGATCATTGCTGCCTTTTCACCGATTAGCTCTCCAACCTTTGCTGCTGCAAACGGCGTTCCCTTCTTTGCACCTGAAAACCCTAGTGCACCAGAAGAAGACCACAAAACGGTATTGCCCTCCTTGTCGGCCAAAAGCACCTTGGTGTTGTTGTACGTAGCCTGGATATGAAGCGTACCAGAGACCAGGTTGCGCTTCCCAATGCGAGAGAGCGAGCGTGACTTGAGCCCTTGGTCGATGCTGCTGCCAGATTTTCGAATGATTCGTTTCTTTCCCATAGTATGGTTTATGTTTTCTCCAGTTTACGGCGACCGCTGGTCATGGTTTTACGAACGTTACCGCGAACGGTACGGTTGTTGGTCTTGGTACGCTGTCCACGTGCTGGAAGTTTCTTCATGTGACGTGTCCCCCGATACGACTTGACATCTTTCAACCGACGAATGTTCCCTGAAATAGCACGTCGCAATTCTCCTTCAAGCGTAAACTTCTCAATCGCTTCTCGAAGTGCGCCTTCTTCCTTTGCCGAGAGATTTTCTGGACGCGTGCCGGGGTCAATATCAAGACTCTTCAGTGTTGCAATCGCACGTGGACGTCCGACACCATAAATGGCCGTGAGTGCGATCTCAAGGCGCTTTTTATCTGGAATCGTAATACCGGCGATGCGAAGCATGAGTACAAAATTATGTCGTAATTATCCCTGGCGCTGCTTATGGCGCGGATTTGAGCAAATCACCCACAAGATGCCACGCCGACGGACGTGCCGGCATTTGTTGCAGATTTTCTTAACTGAGGCCTTTACTTTCATAGAGAGACAGATCTCGTTAGTAGCGACGGGTAATTCGTGCGCGGCCCCCGTAGGGTTCGAGCTGCACGGAAACCCGATCGCCAACCAAGACCCGGATACGATGCAAACGCATCTTGCCTGCAAGATACGCGAGTATCAGCTCTCCCGAAGCCAGTCGGACCCGGAACAACGTATTTGGCAGGGCTTCTTCAATAACCCCTTCCACTACTTCCGGCTCTGCTACCATATGATCTGCGGTTCGGACATTACCAAAAAGACTGCTAAAAGTCAACAAATTGGCCTAGAATTGGCCTACCTCCTCGACATCAATCGAGATCTTCGTCGGGTCTGCCGGGAACGACTTTCTCCAGAGTGGCGTGATCCGTGCTTCTGCCGTCTCGACCGACGGGAACCCTTGGATCACAGTTTCAAATGCACTTTCGTCGCGTCCCGCAAGGGACTCTGCAAGCGAGGTGGCGTCCACATTCCAGACCAAGAGACCTTGCCCTGCGAGGCTGAATGCTATCTCACTCTCCCCAATATCATCCGCTGTTATATCTTCGCGCGTCTGTGCGGCTGTGTCATCAGAGAAACGAATACTTACGCGTTCATTTTCGGCGCTAGCACTTACGGCCTGTGCAATACTATGCGCAAAGCGGTCAGCCATAATGACCGGCATATGAACCACGGCACGTTCGTGAATTCGGACACTACCGCCACCTTCGGTCGTCGGCGGCAAAGTCTCATACGAGATGCGCATCAAACCTGGAAATGCAATTTCGTTGTCAGCGGTCGTGCGGACGAGTCCTTGCACTTTTTCGTTAAGTCGGCCACGCACTTCTGCTCGAGCGGCCTCTAAAACCGATTGCGATACGGCGGGACGATCGCCGGAAAAGCCTCCTGCAAATGCCTCGGTGGAACGTCCGTAGACACCTTGGTACATGTCGGGGGTTGATTTGAGTCCTGGTACGGTCAACGTACCTGCAGCAATGTTGTATTCTTCGCCTGTTTGGTCAGCAAACACAGTCACCTTTATTGATCCTGGCGTGGAACCTTGCTTGCCGGGTACAGAAATAGATTCAGGGATGCGGAAAACGAGGCCTCCTTCGGATTGGAAGCGCGTATTCTTGATGAGCTTAACTGGGTCGGCCGAAAATTCGTTGTACACGGTGATAGTACCTGTCGCCTTTTCTTCTGCGTGCTCGACGCCGCTTGCAGCAACCGCAGCTGAATCTTCGAATGTCTCAGTTTTAACGGTATACGGAACTGTGCCGATTGCCGCAGATTCTGCAGGATAGATGGTAAAAATAGTACCGTCGAATGGCACAGTCTGTGTATGCGCAGTTACCGACACCGTGGTTGACGGATACAGCACGACAGCGGCAATGCCGAGAAGGATGACAAGTGCCACCGACGCAATGATCCAGATGCCTTTTTGCGAGCGCTGCTTGCGAGGGCGCTCTTCCGGCATCGGACGCCGTGACGACGACGCGACTCGTGAACGTGAGGGCGCTATATTTCTGATTGACCGTCCCGTCTCCTCTCGGTTGTGGACCGGTACACGGATCTCGCCCTCATCAGGGTCAATCTCGTGCATGTAGGTCCGGGCGCTCATAGAATGTATCTTGATTGAAATTGTACCTCATTCTACTCCGTTTGTTCAACCATATTCACATAGGTCGCCGCTACGCCGATTCCTGCGTCTGCCTTGCCTGACCATTGAACGTGTCCGAGTTTGTCGGCGGTCATGACGTCAACCGTAAATGGTTGCGTGGTTGCTGTGAACTGAGCAAAGTCAATTCGAGCAAAAAAGTTCCGCATCCACTCGGCATACGGATCGGCCACGAACAAAACTGCAGCGTTTGGTAGGCGTCGTGCAGCGGCAAGTTTAGCAAACAGTTCTGCATAGGTTTTAACCAATTCTGGTTCGAGTCGCGCGATAGATTCGCGAAGCGCCTGGCACGCCGGTGTCGTGCAGTTATCGTTCGCAATGAGGCGAAGCAGCGGAATGATCTCTTCTGGCGGCCCACTGCCTGCAAGTCGCTTCGTAATTGTCGTAACTCCCTCAGGCACTGACGATTCTTCGGATACGTTTTCGCGACGAATCACGAATGACGAGGTGTACATGGTCCCAACGTCAATTACCGCGTAACGAGGTATGTCAGGCATGTGCTCATGCATAACCGCGAGGAACGCCCGCATGGCGCTTCGTGCGATGACACTTCTGCCGGGTAGCACCTTCTGCAGCGCGGCTACAGTTGCGGTTTGCATTTCTGCGTCAATGTCACTTTCGTATGCAATGACGCCAACCTTTGCTCCTTTCTTGCCGATCGGTTTAGCACTCGGGTACCCGTTTACATATACATGGAGAACGCCGGATGATAATTTTGTGTTCCCCAACTGGGACGGCGCCGTGAGCGCCTTTTGTACAAGTGAAGCAATGAGTTCTTTGGTGACAGTGCGTGGCTTTTCGTACGATTCCTCAGCTTGCGCCGTTCGCAAGTGAGTCCACGGGGAGTGGAACACTGCGTACACGTGCTGTGGTTGGCCAAACTTCTTTGCGACGTCGCTCACACTATATGCCTGTATGAGTTTGTTAGCCGTTTCCGTTAGAAGCGCGGCAAGCTGCGCGTGGCCTGGCGCAGAAGTTTCTGTCATAGGGGCGGATGCTCGTTCGAGTGCAAGCACTGCAGGATGAGTCCCAAGCGCAACGATCGCAACCGCGACGCTTCCGTCGTGGATATCAGCAACACACACCACCTTCCCCTTTCGGCGGTTTAACCCAAACATTAGAGACAGTATACAGGGTCTCGAGTTGAGGGGATAGGGTTTAAAGAATAGCTTTTAGGATTTCACCCTCATTGCTATACCCTGAACCCTATCCCCTATGTCAATACTGCCTTTATGCGGCGAATGCCTGCGGCAACGGCTTCCTCTTTTTGGATTTTAAAGATTCCACCGGGTTCGATTTCTGACGTATTTGAAACATGTGGACCGCCGCAAAATTCAATTGAAAATGCTTTATCAAATTGTGGGATTGACTCAGTCGCCCCGACAGGACCAAGCGAGTACACGGAAACAACATCTGGGTACTTCGCACCGAACTCGTGCTGCGCGTTGAGTTTTTCGGCCTCTTCTATCGGCATCGTCGAGCGAGTCATCGGCAGATGCTCTTTGATTTTCTCGTTCACAATGCGTTCGACTTCTTTCTTTTGTTCGTCCGTCATCTTTTCGCCGTGAGAGAAGTCAATTCGGAGACGCTCCCCCGTAATATTCGAGCCGCGTTGCTTTACATGATCGCCAAGCACCATCTGCAGTGCTTTCAAGAGGAGGTGATGCGTCGTGTGGAGTCGCACAGTCGCCTCAGATTGGTCGGCAAGGCCACCTTTGAATTTCTGCTCAGCTCCCGCACGAGACAAATCCCTATGAGAGTCCATTTCTTTCTTGAACGCATCGAGGTCAACGGAAGCGCCATGCTCTTTCGCGAGTTCTTGCGTAAGCTCGAGTGGAAATCCATGTGTAGTGAAGAGGACATATGCATCATGACCACTCACCGTATCGCCCTTGGCAAGTTTTTCGAATTCCTTCAATCCGCGTGAAAGTGTCTCGCGGAACTTTGACTCTTCTTCCGCTATTGCCTTCTCCGTTGCTGTAAGTTGTTCGGTTACTTCAGGATACTGATCACCGTGCGTACCTGATATCGCGCGTGCAATCGTTGAAAGTTCGCCTACTGGGAAACCGATCACATCCGCATAGCGTACTGAGCGTCGAATAAGTCGTCGCAGGAAGTATCCGCGATCAGTATTCGAAGGCAGTACACCATCGGTGAGCATAAACACGGTACCGCGCATATGATCTGCAACGATGCGAAATGCCGCGGGGTTTTTTTCGTATTTTACTCTCCCGCGTTTTTGCAATTCTTCGACTATTGCCCACAGTGCATCAGTTTTGAACATATCGCCGGAACCCTCTGCTGCAGCCGCGATACGCTCGAGCCCTCCTCCAAAGTCGACATTCTTTTGCGGGAGCTCTTCAAATTTTCCATCCTTTTTGATGTACTGCATAAAGACTGAGTTGCCGACCTCCAAGAAGCGGCCGCAGTCGCAGTTTGGGTGACATTTTTCTCCCCACTTCGGGTCATGTTGAATATTTGAGAATTCGTAGAACACTTCCGAATCTGGTCCGCCCGGTTCGCCTTCCGGCATCTTGTCAGGAGTTCCGGCGCGGCTCCACCAATTTTTGTCATAGTAAGAAAAGATTCTCTCGTCGTTCATTCCTTTCACGTATCCATCCTTTTCAGATCCAATTGGTTTGAACTTTGCTTCAATCCCTTTTTCTGCAAATAACTTTTGCCAAATAGCAATCGACTCTTCGTCGCGCGGCACTCCAATTGATTCGTCACCGTGATAGACCGTTACGTACAACTTTTTCGGATCTAGGCCTATCTCCTTTGTCAGAAATTCAAAATACCACGAAAGCTGTTCTTGCTTGAAATAATCGCCGAGCGACCAGTTGCCGAGCATTTCAAAAAAGGTCGTATGACGATTGTCGCCCACTTCTTCGATATCTGCAGCACGAAATGATTTTTGAGAGTCGGTCACACGGTTCCCTTTTGGATGTGGCTGTCCCAAGAGATAGGGCAAGAGAGGTTGCATTCCGGAACCCGTAAAAAGCGTGGTTGGGTCGTTTTCTGGAACCAGCGATGCGGACGGAATCACCGCGTGGCCGCGATCCTCGTAAAACTTCAGGTATTTGGCACGAATTTCACTGCTTGTCACCATAGAGTTATATCATCAGCTTCATTTTTGCCAACACCTCAGTATGCGACTATGATGCGTCTATGCACTACAACACACATACGCTCAAAAATGGTCTGCGCGCAGTACTTATCCCCATGAAAGGCAGCGAGACCGCAACGGTTATCGTTATGACGGGGACTGGTTCTCGTTTTGAGGATGAAAAGGAAAATGGCCTTGCCCACTTCCTAGAACATATGTTTTTTAAGGGAACAAAGAAGCGTCCGACAGCGCGGGACATTAGCGAGGAGCTCGATGGCGTTGGAAGCGTGTACAACGCCTTTACTGCCAAAGAGCGGACGGCATACTATGCCAAGGTTGCACCTCAGTTTGCTGATACAGCGTTTGATGTGATTTCCGATATATTCCTGAATTCTATCCTCGCGGGAAAGGAAGTTAACAAGGAACGCGGCGCGATCCTCCAGGAGATCGATATGTACGAAGACATGCCAATGCATACGGTCGATAACGTATTTGATGCCCTTATGTTTGGTACTGAGCACCCGTTGGGGCGAACCATTCTCGGTCCGAAGGAAAACATCAAACGTTTTTCTCGCGACGACTTTCGCATCTACCTCAAGCGCAATTACACGCCGCTCAATACGGTTGTCGTTGTTGCGGGTGCAATCGACGAAAAGCGCATGCTCTCAAAAATCAAAAAGGCGTTTGGTTCGCTGCCCCACGGCAATCCACCTGACTACATTCCCTTTACACCCGAACAAACGGGTCCCCGTGTAGCGATCAAGGAAAAGAAAACCGACCAGTCGCATTTCATGCTTGGAGTTCCTGCGTACCCGTACCTCCACAAAGACGAATACGCACTGACGCTGCTCTCTACTATTCTTGGCGGCGGCATGTCGAGCAGGCTCTTTATTGAGGTGCGCGAAAAACGTGGCCTCGCGTATTCAGTGCACTCCTGGGTAGAACGCTACCCTGACGTTGGGTACCTGGCGATACAGGCCGGTGTCGAGCATGCAACACTTGATAAAACCATCAGCACAGTCATTGGCGAATTAAAAAAATTGCGAACACGTCCCGTATCCGCAGCTGAACTCAAAAAGGCAAAACAGTACTGCAAAGGCACGATGGCTCTCGCCCTCGAAACAAGCGATAAGATTGCAACCCACGCCGCAAGCATGGTGATTAACCTTGGTAGGATTCGACCGCTCGATGAAATTATCGGGGGTATCAACAAGGTCACCGCGGCTGATATTCAGCGCGTTGCAAAGGACCTACTGACGTCCAAAGCACTCAACCTTGCGATCATTGGTCCGCATCAAGACAAAGAGCGATTCTCAAAGTTGTTGAAAATATGAAAAGTGCGGCCCCGCCGGCAATGGCGGGGCCTGGTCGACATATTGGGTGGTGCTGCTCACTGTGTCATTGGTCCGCAGTCGTGTATTGAGTGACTCAGCGCGGTTTGTTGGAACGAAGTGTGGGTGGTGCAAGCCAGACAGGGCCCAGGTCGCTCGAGACCTGCGCGTACCCTACCAACGATTCCAACTGCGCCAAGGCGATCCTGCGGGATGCTTTGACACGAGCATTAACCTGGGTGCTGGTTGTGTGCCAGAAAGCTCTTGGCCACATGACGCGCAGGTGTTGTATACCGTCGTCCTCAATCGAACCTCAATGAAGAGTACTCAGTGAGCGGCAGCGCGTCAACTATTTGAGTGCACCTTCAAGCACCAATATCTCGCGCTTGCGCGACGGTCCACCGCGATTGTAGTTGCCAATAGTGCCGTTCGAGTGGATCACACGATGGCATGGCACAGTGGGGTCATAGTTGGTGCGCATGATGGCGCCAACGGCACGTGCTGCTCCTGAGTTTCCGGCCTTTGTCGCAACTTGTTTGTACGTCATCGAGCCACCTTTTGGGATCTTGCGTACGATATCGAGCACTTTTTCACGAAATGTCTTTTTCATCCTCCTAGTATACCAAAAACATGCGCCGCGCGACCCATTCAGAATCGCGCGGTGCCGTGATGTTTTTCCTAGTCCCGCTAGCTGAGAACAATATCAGCAGAGACGAAGAGCGGAGCAACAATGCCCATGTTTAGGAAGCGCTGCTCCATGTCAGCACCGTGTTGGTCGATTATTCCGCGATACGCCGTGATTCGCACAACAATCGGTGTATCCTCGTTCGACTGCCGCCACCAATCATCAACTGGGACGATGACAAACATGTTCCAATACGAAGCGTCTTTGAACGCGCGGAACATCATCTCTCGGAATCGCGTCTTTGCGTCTGTGTTTGGACGCAGTCGTATTCCATACACTTCAAGAAGGATCATCTCACGTCCTTTCCTGCAAGATCAGAGGAAGCCAGCCTTCATTTAACACGAGCGCGAGTGGAGATCAAATTAAAGCCCCAGCGATGTTTGAGCCCTTTTGCCGGCATGCTTTACATCAACCGGCGATTTTTGAGGAGCAAACCCCTGCAGCTTCTTCCCTACCATCTCGCGATAAGTACAAAAATCACACGTCGGAGCGTTCTTTGGCAGCGATTCACTATCCAGGCATTCCTTTATCTTTAACAATGTTGATTCCACCCACCCATCGTTTCCTTCATGCGGCACAAGCGTCACCTCGAATTCCAGTACACCATCAAATGCTTTTTTGTCTTTCCCCGCATTCGCATACACAAAGTATCCAACATCAGAGACCGTGAATCCATTTTGACGAAACAACCATTGGTACACTTCCATCTGCCGCTTATAGCCATCGTGCCAATCTTGATCGAGAACCGTAATGCGCTCGTCCTTACTTGTTGCTTTGTAATCCACAATAATGAGTTCGCCTTTTGGATTCACCCACACATCATCGACACCGCCGCACACGGTCATTCCCGTTGCAGAATGCTTCACGACGATACCGCCGCGAAGCGAATCACGCCATTCGTCCATTCGTGCATCTTGAAACGGGACGGCGTCAACACCGTACTGTTCCATCAACGGATGCGAAGTCTTTTCCGCACGGTGAGTATCAAATTCTTTTTTCAAAAGTGCATCAACCGCTGAGTTGAGATTGAACGGAAATCCTGGAGGACGTGCCGTACCGAGCTTATTATCAATATAAAAACAGCGTTCACAATTGGTAAAAAGGTCTATTTTTGAGCGCGATAGCCGCCATCTATCACCTCCATAGTTCCAATTCGGGTTGCGATCTGGTTTGTAGTACTGCGACATGAGGGCAGTATATCATCTGCCTAAAGTTCCAATAACCAAGAAGCAAGATGCAAACAAATTTCAAATCTCGATCTTCAAATTCAAAATACCGTGTTTGAAATTTGAATACTGGTTATTGTCTATTACTGTACTCAGTCCGTATCGTACAGTCGCTTGAGAAATTGCTCGACGTACCAGAGGCCAAAAAAAATGAGAATCGTTAGAAATGTCGCAACAATCGCGATCGAATACATACCAAATGCAACCAGCACGCCAACAGATGCCGCGACCCAGAGACCCGCTGCAGTGGTAATGCCATGCACCGACTCCCCACGCATAAAAATAAGTCCAGCGCCAATGAAGCCAACGCCTTGCACAATGCCTGCTGCGATACGCATCGGATCGAAATTCACGACACCAATGTACTGAGCATCAATGTATTCGCCAGCAATCACAAACGCGCAGGCACCAAGCGCAACGAGTCCAAACGTACGGAGCCCCGCTTGCTGGTGTGCAACGATAGAACGCTCGGTTCCCATCGCGATACCCAAGACAACTGCGATACACAGCTTAGTTGCCATGACGAGTGTTGCTCCATCCATATGGACATCATAGCGCACCATTGCAGCAGATCCGCAAAGAGAAGACGATGCTGTGTATTAGTTCAAGGGTGTGCAGAGATTACGCGCTTCTTCAAGGACGTCCGCGACGTGCCGTGGCTTTACCCCATACTCTTCAAGCAAGTGCGGTGTTTGTACGCTTTTACAGAGGACAATCTTATTTTCCAACAATCGACGTTTCTCTCCCTCAGATAGTGTCGTTAAGGCCGTAAGCGGATGTACGCGCGCCTCCTCGATCATAGTGAGAAGATTGTTGTGTCGAGGGTAATCCCACCCCAGCAGCGTTAAATTCGAACACCTCGCATAGCGTATTGCGTTCCGAGTAAATCGTGTATTGGTGACGAGCCATCCCTCGTCGATGCGATTGGAGCGAAGCGGTGCTCGCGCAAGATCTTCATAGCGCGCGTGCACATAGAGTGCATCCTTAATATCGGTTTTGCCACCTGGTTCATTGTGAAATTTTGCTTCGATGCCGATACGCTTTCCACCCTTTTCGGCGACCACGTCAACTTCGTGCGGAGCGCAGCGTCCTGTCAGCCCAACACCGATGCGTACGTTCCATCCATGTGCACGGAATATCTCAGCCAAAAATTGTTCAAACGGAAAGCCCGATGGGCCGAGCGCGAAGATCGCACGTTTTATGGAATACCGCGCAGCAACTGCTGGCAACTCTTCATGTTTCAAATAGTCGAACGCGCGACGGTAGATTTCTTCTGTTGGCATGTCGCGTTTCAATTCGCTGAGAACTCTCTCTCCGATATGCTGCCTCGCTCGTGGCGAAGCGCCAGCACGACGAAGCGACGTATCGAGTTTCTGCGGATCAAATGGCTCCTGTTCCCCGCCGGCTTTCGTAACAAGAATATTGCGCACAAATGAAGGCGGCACAAACGTCCCTATTGTTTGGCTCATGCTGCATAGTATACCGCGCTATGGAGCGATGATTCCACCACCTATAACAACATCTTTGTCATACACGACAAGCGACTGCCCTGGTGGCGCAAGACATGATTTCGCAAAGGTGACGCGGTTATTTTCGACCGTGCAGGCAATCGGCATTTCTCGATATCGCGCCTGTGCGGTATACGTAACGCCAGCCTGTGGCTGAAGTAGCCAATTAACGTCTAAAAGCTGAACGGTGTCTCGACACGCGTCCGTTGCATCGGCCGAAACGCTAACGATATTAGCCGCGGTATCCACCGCAATCACGTAGTGAGCTCTCTCGTGCGCCGATCGGGAAAAAATTCGCAACCCGTGCCTCTCTCCGAGCGTGTACAGAGCGGCACCGTCATGTTCACCAATGATCGCGCCGGACGCATCTGTGACGGCACCACGTCTTAGTGCAATAAACTGTCCAAGAAATTCGCGCATGGTAACGTCGCCGACAAAACACAAGCCTTGGCTGTCCTTTTTTGTCGCAACAGGAAGTCCAAGCGCTCGCGCCTTCTCTCGAACCTCCGACTTCCGCATAGCGCCAACTGGAAAAATTACCCGCGCAAGGTCCTCGCGGGTCAATTGCCACAAAAAATATGACTGGTCTTTGTCCGTATCTGTCCCCCGCATGAGTGCTCCTCTATTCCGTGCGTAGTGTCCGGTCGCTACAGCATCTGCGCCATTTTCGTACGCCCAACGAGCAAACGCACCGAACTTAATGTGACGGTTGCATAAGACATCCGGGTTTGGTGTAATTCCACGTCCGTACTGCGTCACCATATCGTCAATGACATGCTGTCGGTACTCGTCTGAGAGATCTATTTCTCTGAATGGAATACCGAGGAATGCCGCCACTCGCATCGCATCGAGTCGGTCTTCGCGCCACGGACATTCGGTAAATTCAGGACGCCAAATCTTGATGAAGGCACCTACGACACTGTGGCCCTGCTCTTTAAGAATCGCCGCAGAAACAGCGCTATCAACACCACCTGAGAGACCCAGAAAAACTGTGGACATGGCCACAGTGTAATGATCAATTTCCAATTATCAATGATCAATCAAAATTCAATGTTTCATTTATCAAATTAGAATTTGATCATTGATTGAAAATTGGTCATTGAAAATTGAAGTTACGTCCCCAAATACAGCGCTTTCTTCCGCAAATGCTCTTCGTATGTCTTCGAATAGTATGTAACGTAGTTTCTGTCTGCCAAATAGAATAGGTATCCTTTGTCGATCGGGGCCACAGCTGCACGGAGCGAACTGAGGCTTGGGCTCCCAATCGCCGTTGGCGGCAGGCCTTTATGGACATACGTGTTGTACGGGTCATCCTTGTTGGTGAGATCTGCAGTTGTAAGGGAAAATGTAGCGCGACCCAACGAATACAAAAACGCGGCATCTACCTGCAGAGCCATGTTGATGCGAATGCGGCGCCACAAAACTCCGGCGATCATACGGCGATCCTCAAACGCGTGAGCCTCTTTTTCTAAGATTGACGCCATGATTACTACGTCTTCGAGCGGCTTTCCAAACGCCGCAATTTCGCCAGCGAGTTGCGCAATCTGATCGTCAAAATTCTGCCGCATTGCTTTAAGTACGACGTCTTCTGACGCGTTCGGCAAGAAAAAATAGGTATCGGGAAATAGGAAACCCTCAAGTGGTTGAGCATTCGCTATAAACTTCTCTGCATTGAATCGCTGTAGCTGACTGCTAAAAAGTTTTGCCATGTCTTTTGTTGTTGCCCCCTCGGGTACGCGAAAACGTATCGGCTCGAGGCCATACGCGCCGGCAATAACAGTCCGCGCAACGCTAATCAAGTCTTTAGGCTCCTTAAACAAATAATCACCCGCGCGAACGCCACGATCTGCGCCAAGTACGGTAACAGCGAGGCGCAACATGGCGCCCGACTGGACGACCTGCTGTTCCTCAAGAAGCATGCCAACGTCATCCGCACTGGCTCCTTCTGGAATTGTCACAAGCGTATTGAGAGGAAACGCGGATGGTGGAGCTATGACATATACATACAGAGTGAGCGCTGCAGTACCACCGGCAATAATCAGAACAAGCGAACTAACGTTCGCATGTGCCTGCCATTGAACCGACATCTGTTCATAGAACGCCATCGCGTCATGAACGACGGTTCGGACTATTTGGACAAGACGCTGCATACTACGTAGGCAAATTAACCGGCGGTTCGGCTTTCGACGTTGCGATGCGCTGAAGACCCGGTGAACGCACCGTCCGACTTGGCGGATGAAATAGTGTCGCGAGAACTTCTGTTGTCACAACCTGTGTTGGCGTAATCCATGGCGTGTGGAAGAACATGCGACGACGGTATGCGTCGAGGTATCTCCTCGTCGTGAGGCGACTACGCACGCCATTCCAATCTTGCCATGGAAAGTCAAAGACACTGTGTCCACGTGTCGCCGAAATACGATTTTGGTACGCCTGGTTATCGAACGGACGCCAGAGGTTGCGAATGGCAGAGATGTGCGGCGACTGCGATTTGCCACGCGGTGCCCAATACAATAGACGCATGCCGACTTCAAATGGCAACTTTGCCAAATTGCGTTCCATTACCTTGAGCTGTTCTTGTTGACGCCATGCCGGTCGTGGAAATTTTGCACCAGCATCGCCGTTCTCACCAGAAAGCGTCATTTCCTTACGAATCTTATTGACTTCCTCTTTGACGCGATCTTCCCACAACGTTTGCACGCCGCCAAAGGCGCCACGGAGGACGATTTGCACCCATGCTTGTTCGTCTTTGCCAATCATACTCAGTGTTTCTAGCACCTGCGCGAACGGCTCAACCTTTAATTCCTCTTTTGGATCCCTGTCGAGTTCAAAATCAACATACGTTTTGATCGGATACGCATCAGATTTGGTATACGCAAACTCGGCAGCATGGTTGTCGTACGCATCAGGGCTGTAGACGAAGTGAGAGGCGTAATCTTCCACCTCTAGTATTTCTACTTCCGGGTACTGTGCATAAAACGTGGCCTCGAGCGCATTTTTGTACATGCCGCGCGTCCAAATGAAAAAGTGAACTTGCCCGCCAATCGAAACAAGTTCAAATGCAAAGTACGGCAAAACACCACCGTTCCAGAGACGGTCAATGAACGTAGTTACGCCTGAGCGGATCCAAAACCCTGTGATCACCTGCTCCATTGCCCGTGGCGACTTAAATACGTCAGCTGGCATGCGCACCTCAAGTAACATGGGCTTCGTGCGTTGGAAGATATAGAGCGATTGCACGTACCATAGCCATGCCTTGTAGAATCCCGCAATGAGTCCTACCGGGCCGATGACGGGAAGCCCCAGAATAAGCCAGCCAACAACGAGGCGCGGGTACACCGGAAAAAGGCCCGCAGCGGTTGCGTTAAGTGCAATGAAGATTACGCAGAGAAACAGACCACGCGAGATTCCCCATCCGCCAACCTTGGACACCATCTGGTGTATGAAATCCGGTTTGTGGTGTGTATCGTCAGGATGAATGAAGTGCTCGATCTTTTCTGCAAGCCATTCGATGATCCCATCGAAAAAGTCGCCACCCTTAGCTTCTTCGGCCATGAAAACATTGTACCAGGTCAAACCACGAGAAGTGACCGATGATCACGGATTGCAACCGTGAGCGAATCTAACGGGAAAGGCCGTACTTGCCATCTGGCTGACGAACAAACGTGCTGTGCTGCAAATTCACGACAATTGTGGCGTCCTTTACGTATCGCTCGCGCTTCACGCGTTCGACGATTTCCTGGCGTGAGAGAGCGCCGTCGCGTTCCAAAACATTCTTGATGACATCGCGTACAACGCCGGGAGCATAGCCCCATTCTTTAAGCGCATAGAGACCACGGCCAACGAGAACGAAGCGGCCGTCTTTGATGAGTTCGTTATGTGTCGTCGCGGGGTGCGCCTCACGCTTGAAAAGTTCGCGGATACCGCGAGCAACTTCAGTGAAGTGCATTGGTGAGCCGTGGCGCTTCAGTGTGAGGTATGCGAAGTCTCGCGTATTCTTGATGCGAACATGCGGGCTTTCCGTGCGTCCCCATTCGCCAAGAGGGTTACGGCCAAGACGCTTGGAGACCTTGAGCCAGCGAGAGAGTACCGTCGTGTCGCGCGGCTTGATGCCCGCCTCTTTGAGAATGCGTGTAAATTCACGGATGAATTCGTCCTCCGGCATGAGGGTTGCCTCCTCAATCGATTCATAGAGTGCCGTCAGCGATTCCTCAACCGTTTCTGCAAGCGATGAATCCACGTGCCAGCGGCGATGGAAGTCTGGCGTTTCGCGGCGTTCTCCAAAATAATGACCAACCGTCAAGATGAACAATAAGTGGCTCTTTTCTGTTTCAGTCTTCGGGATTTCGACAAGAATAGTTGATTCTGCAAGGACTCCTCCAAGATCCGCGACTACCTTCTTCAATTCCTCAAGCGTGCGCGAATGCTGGGCATATGCCTGAGAATCACGCACAGCGGCAATACCGCCGCTTTCAATCTGACGGATGCGTTCGCGTGTAATGCCATATTCCTTGCCGATAGCCTCGAGAGTGCGCCCCTTGCCGCCTTGCGAGAGGCCGAAACGATCCGTGAGGACGCGCCGAACGCGGTCTGGGAGGCCCGAGAGGAGCTCCTTGGTGACTGATTTTGGTGAGTATGAAAGCATGGTTACGGGGTGTTTGACGTAAATCTACACCTATGGTGTACCTTATATCAATTCCTTCCCTACCTGTCAACTACCCTGCCCTATCCCTTCATCCACAGGTTAATCACAGTGCGCTACGTATACCTCACCCGAAGTGAAAAATCAAGCCGTGGTACTATGCGCGACATGGCTGCTTCTCCAAAAGTACCTCCACAGGATTTGGACATGGAGAAAGCTCTCCTTGGAGCGCTCCTCATCAACCCTGGCGCAGCCTACGACGTGGTTGACGTCGTCGGACTCGACTCATTTTACGCCGGCAAGCATCGAATTATCTTTGATGCCATGCTTTCGCTCTACCAAAAGAGTGAACCGATCGACCTCGTCACTGTTGCGAGCAGACTCCAAGAACGAAAGCAACTTCAAGAAATCGGTGGTCGCGCATACCTTTCGGAACTGGTTGGCAGTGCAGCGTCTCCCGGCTCGGCTCGATACTACGCGCAAGCAGTGCAATCAAAATTTGTTTTGCGTTCGCTCCTCGATGCGGCAGCGCGCATTGGTGAACTCGGCTACCAGGAAGACCGTGACATCGAGCAGATACTCGACGAGGCACAGCAAGCAATTTTTGCTGTCTCGAATTCACCGATGCTTCAAAGCTTCTCATCCATAAAAAGCGAATTAACAGAAGCGTGGGAACGCCTTGAGAACCTTCAAAAGCACACAGGTGCGATGCGCGGTGTACCAACAGGCTTTCCAGCGCTCGATACGATGCTTTCAGGATTTCAAAAATCAGACCTGGTAATCCTTGCCGCGCGCCCATCAATTGGAAAGACGACGCTCGCGCTCGACATCGCTCGTCAAACTGCTATCAAACACAAGACACCGGTCGGCTTTTTCTCGCTTGAAATGAGTTCGCAGCAACTTGTAGATCGTATGCTTGCGGCACAGGCGGGCGTCAACTCATGGCGCCTTCGTACGGGCAAGATTTCTAAGGATGATGACTTTCAACGCCTTCAGGACGGCATGGCTGAACTTGCCGAGGCGCCGATTTACATCGACGACAAGTCATCAAACACGGTGCTTTCGATGCGATCAGTTGCGCGTCGTATGAAGTTGGAACACGGACTTGGACTCGTCGTTATTGATTACTTGCAGCTCATCATTCCATCTACGCAGGGTTCAAACGTTTCGATGGTCCAACAAGTGACAGAGATTTCGCGTGCACTGAAGGGTATGGCACGCGAACTGGACGTGCCCGTTCTTGCACTCTCACAGCTCTCACGTGCAGTTGAGCAACGCGGTGGTCGCCCTCGACTCTCTGATCTTCGCGACAGTGGATCGATCGAGCAAGATGCGGACGTCGTTATGTTTATTCATCGAGAAGATATGCATGGCTCGCGCACAGATGGCGATCGCACGAACGTCGCAGAGATTTTGGTAGAAAAACACCGCAACGGTCCAGTCGGGAAAGTGGAACTTAGATTTGACGAGGAAAAGACAACGTTTGTCTCAATCGAAAAATCAGACTTCGGCGATTTTACACCCGAAGCCGTCGTGGAGGACAGTGGTTCAACACCGTTTTAGAACAAATTCTTTAGCAAGTCTTGAAGAGTTTTCTTCAAATTCTCCAAGATTTGCCACGCCTGCTGTTGTGGAACCGGGTTAGTCTCAAGTGGAGGACTTGTGTTAGTTGGGAATGTCGTCGCCGGAACAATCGGAGCTTTGGCGTTTGTATTGGTATTGTTCGTATTAGTGGTAGTTTCTTTCGGAGCGACGCCACCTGTGTCATCTGGGTCGACCGTGGTAGGCAGTGTTGTTTCTGTATTCGTGACCGTCTCAGTGTCATTGCCAAAAAGATTACCGAGTCTGTCCCAGCTTTGCTGGAGGAAGCTGCTCACCGGCGACTGGTCGGTCTGTCCTTGCTGACACTCTGGGCTTGGGAAATAGCGTGCGTATAAACTGTCACAGCCCCCCATCGGCATCATCATATCCATCATTGGCATCATCATGCCCGGCATTTTCATCGGCGGCATCGGAAGCATCGGCGGCATGCCGCCCATCATGTCTTTCATCGGCATCATCATCGGCTTCATGAGTGGTTTGCCATCCGTCGTGGTCTTTGCACCACAACGACAATTTGCGGTACAGGTGCCTTTTCCTCCGCCAACTGCCCCATCTTTTTCTACACAAATCTTGCCGATGAGCCCCGTCTTTTTCAACGGCTTTTTTGGATCTTGTCCACAATCGTCATTGTATTTTGGACCGATCGGCTTTTCACATTCCGTTGGCAGCAATTTACAGCTAGGATCTTCGCATCCTGCAACTCGTGCGATCACAGGTGGAGAAAAATCCATCAATGGAGAAAGTGCGATTCCCGCACCAACAGCAACCACACCGCCAATCAAAACCAAAAGAGCGCGCACTGCGGGCGTATGTGTAAACTTCCGAACCTTCTTCACCATGTGTTCAGGATAGCATTACTGTACGCCTTTCCGTCGAAGCATGGGGATATCGTCTAAAAGTCGGCGTACGTTGATGCCAACGCTTCTTTGCAATACTCGCGGTGTTCCCCTGCCCCGTCGCACAGTGCCTGCGCACGCGCGAGCGAATGGTAGTACACCAAAAATTCGTGGCCTGCGCCGAGGAGACACTGAGTTATGACGAGCTGGTCTTTAGCGATCGCGCATTCGGCAATAACGTGTTCCGCCGAATACGATGAATCAATCACGCTCCCTCCGAGTCCTTGATAGCAGGCAGCACGATACGCATCATCAAGCTCGTCACAAAACGAAAACACATCTGATGTGTTGCCAAGCTGCGCCCATACATAGGGCACGTGATACATGTAGCAGTTATAGCGATACTGTTTCTCTACTACCGAACAGGGATATGTAAGATCGTCCTGCTTCAAGAATGTAGAGGCCTCAGCGCTCATAACGTTTTCCATAAAGACACCGCCCGCGCACGCCTGTTCCTCCCACATACCTGAGAGTGACCCACACGCACGTAACGCATCTTCAACGTTTCGATCAAAGTACGTCATGAGCCCGTGACCAATACCGTGGACACACAAGAAATAGTCACGTGAGTAACGCTGCTTGCCTTGTACATCGCGGCAGATGGAATCAGTTGATGCGAGGAGCGTGTCCGCTCCTGTTTCAGAAAACACGCCCATGAGGACGCCGTGATAATACCCAGACTGACAAAACGCATCGCCTCGCAAAAATGCATCAGAAATAGTTCCATAGCGCACTGCCGCAGCCTTGCCTATCACGTGGAGGAGCGCGTGACACTCTTTTCCTGGATAACTACCTTGCAGATATTCTGCGCGTAGCTTGGCAAGCGCCGACTGCGGATTCTTGTATGCCAGTGCCTTAAAATGTGCTTCCCAACACCAGTAGTCTTCTGCACTCCCGCCCGCGCACGGCTGCTGTGCGCCAAATGATTCGTGAATACCAACATAGACAGTTGCAACAATTGTCTGCAGGCGTTCGGCCGGTTCAAATCCTGAATTCGCAACCATTGGTACCCCGACCGCCGCGAGCACAAACAAAACCACGTAGATCGCGAGGATGCGCGGAGACATGTGGCTAGTGTATCATCAGCGTATGGATGCTATTGACCGACTTTCACGGCTGTTTGAACGCTTTCCCGGTATTGGGCCGCGGCAGGCACAGCGATTCGTGCAGTACCTTCTTCGCGCGTCGCCAACGCTCCGCAATGAGCTCATTGAAAGCGTTCGGCAGCTCTCGTCAACAGTCCACCAGTGCCCCGAATGCAAACGCTTTTCAGTTGGTGCCAAAGGTGCATGTGCAATTTGCACGAGTTCAACGCGCGAGCAGACACTGCTTGCGGTTGTCGCTACTGACGCCGACCTCAATGCCTTGGAGCGATCCGGGACATACAGTGGGAGATACTTTGTCCTCGGCGGAACCATCTCGCTCGCCTCCGATTCGATAAGCGGATTACGCGTTAAAGAACTACTTGCCTCCATGGCTGAACGCATCTCACACGGGCTTGAAGAAGTGATCCTTTCGTTCCCCGCTAATCCCGAAGGCGACGCGACGGCCATTCGTCTGCAAGACGAACTCTCGTCCGCTGGCCAAGGCGTCGCCTTGGCCAAAGGTATTAAGGTTACGAAACTCGGACGCGGCCTCTCGACAGGTTCAGAGCTGGAATACGCCGACCCAGACACGCTCAAAAGCGCGCTTGATAACCGTAAGTGAAGGACCCCTTGTGGGTCCTTTTGCTTAGAGAGTGATTTTTACTTTCGTGTACGGCTGGCGATGACCTTTCTTTTTGAAGTAACGAGACTTTTGGCGATAGCGGAGAACTGTCACCTTGTCATCGCGGCCTTCTTCCAGAATTTCGCCCGAGACCTTGGCGCCGGAGACGTTAGGAGTGCCGAGCTTTACGGTGTCGCCATCGACCGTAAGGAGGACAGTATCAAAATTCACCTTGGAGCCGACACCCTTGGTACCTTTCAACGTTTCGACATAGATAGTATCCCCGTCTTTGACGAGGTACTGCTTCGAGCCGGTCTCAATAATCGCGAATTTGGACATCGCGGGTACTGTACTACATGGCTCGCAGCACCGCAAGCAGCTTCTTGACAAAGTTGCGATATCAACATATCGTGTCGGCAACGTCGCTTGGTGCCTCGATGTACCTCGTAATCCCGTTGGGATCAACCCAACGTCACGCGTGAAGCGGGATGACCAAAGGAAGACGTGAGACGCCTAAAGCTGGAGCCGCTCCCCGTGGGCGGCTCTTTGTTGCATCTAAAAACCTCCGGCTTCAGCCGGAGTGTACGTTTGCAGGCAAC
>Ga0207952_1000217_pt1 | contig 58325 bp, 49 predicted proteins | sample SubbioR12Aug_8Ca_FD_184831 | JGI IMG/M metagenome (GOLD analysis project Ga0207952, IMG submission 184831) | Serpentinite rock and fluid subsurface biosphere microbial communities from McLaughlin Reserve, California, USA - CR12Aug_8Ca (SPAdes) | ecosystem: Environmental > Terrestrial > Deep...
CAAAGAATTTCACGATATGTGCGGAGAACATTATCGTTTTCAAAGACAGACTATATGCACTATGGAGTAACAAAGTTGTTTATCATTAATTACAACAATGAAATGTCAACTCGTATTTGACACTACCCAAATTGAAAGATTACTGGAAAATATTGATTGGGATTTTGTTGACAAATCTTGGGCGGTTAACCAAAATAGTTTTACAAGTAACTCAATCAAGGAAGATCTAGCCAGGGTACGAAAATTACCTATTCTACCGTCAGGAGAATTAAAAAAATGTTTGGCTAAACTATCTTCTTTATACAACGAAATCACTTCCATTTACGAAAAATCAATTCGTTGTAAAAAGGCATATAATAAAATAATAACTTCTTACAACGAAGGAAGGTTGATGTTTAATGTGAAAAATGTTTCAGGTCCTATATTGCTCGCAATAATAGTTGGAATTATTATCTTTTTTGTTGAGGTAATGATATTAGTAATTATTTTTTTAGCATTATATGGTTCTCGTAAAGAACTGCCCGGGCAATTTATTTTGTTATTACTACTAATATCAATTTTATTGGGAAGAATGATATACAATAAAAAAATAAAATCTTCGACTTATTTACAGGAATCTATAGATTTATTACAAACACAATTGGGAGAAATTGGTACATCCGTCGATTTTAGAAATCAACTAATTAAACGTTTTAATTTATTTATGGAAAATTATCTTGCGAGTTTCAAATAACTATTGTAGGTGCTACTTAACAACATCCTATTCAAATTATCATAAAACTTTGAACCAACAAAAAAGCCATCAAGAAATTTTCTGATGGCTTTACTTTGTAGAGAGAAAAGTTTTTTGGCTTTACTTTACGCTTTCAACGCTTTCCGAATAATCTCAATTCCCAAATCAATCTCATTCGGTTGAATTGTTAGTGCTGGACGGAAGCGCATCGCACGTTCACCGCTTCCGAGAATGATGAGTCCATTCTTGTAGCATTTGTTTTTCACGTCGTTACGCATTTCCGAAGTAGATAAATCAAACGCGCAGAACAAACCTCTTCCACGCACGTTGTTGACTTTATTCGGAAATTCCTGTTGAAGTTCGTGCAGTCGTTTTTGTAAATGTTCACCAACAACGCGAGCATTTTCAACGAGATTATCTTCTTCAATCACTTCCAAATATTTTTGCGAACGAACCATATCGGTTAAATTTCCGCCCCATGTGGAATTCAATCTGCTCGAAACATTGAACACATTATCTTCGATTTCATCAATACGTTTGCCGCACATAAATCCGCAGACTTGCATTTTCTTTCCGAACGCAATCATATCCGGTTGAACAAAATATTGATGCGCCCACATTTTACCCGTGAGTCCAACGCCGGTTTGCACTTCATCGAAAATCAACATAGCATCGTTTTCATCGGCAAGTGTTCGCAACGCAACAAAAAATTCTTTTCGGAAATGATTGTCGCCTCCTTCACCTTGAATTGGTTCAATAATAATCGCCGCAATGTCATCTTGGTTTTGTTGAAAAGCAGATTTCATTTGTTCGATTGCGCGTAACTCTAATTTCTCAACTTCTTGCAAGGTGTTTTCATTCAACGGAAATTTCATAGCCGGATTGATGATTCTTGGCCATTTGAATTTCGGGAACAAGTCTGTTTTCACCTGGTCAGTATTCGTGAGAGAAAGCGTGTACCCGCTTCGTCCGTGAAAACTTTTTTCAAAATGAATGATTTGCATTCCTTTTTCTTCGCGATAACCTTTCTTGAAATTTTTCCGCACCTTCCAATCGAACGATGCTTTCAGCGCATTTTCAACAGCGTGTGCACCGGTATCAATAAAAAATGCGTGCGGCAAATATTCCGGTTGTGCAACACGATGAAATGTTTCCACAAACTCAGCAAATTCGACAGTATAAATATCGGAGAGCGATGGTTTATTGATTGCAACGCGGGAAATTTTCTCGACGAAAGTTTTTTCTTTCAGTTTCGGATGATTGAATCCGAGAGGAAGCGATGCAACACACGTAAAAAAGTCGAGAACTTTTTTGTTTGTTACTGCATCGTGAATCCAAACGCCGCTGCTTTTTTCCAAATCAATAATGTAATCAAAGCCATCAGCGAGGAGTGTTTTTTTGAGCGTGGGAATAACATCAATCGGCAATATGGGATTATGCATTGATTTTCCGTTGCCGTTTGATGTTTTTGTTTGTTGTGTTTCTAAAGTTGTTGTTGACATAAAAATTCTTTCTAAGTTATAAATTGAATAAAAATTGTTATTTAAAAAATAAAATGGTTTTATTCAGAAAACTTAGAAGAACTCTTGATGTTCAAAAAAACTAATGATGAAGGTGAGACGGAAGGACATAGGAATTTTATTAGTTTAATTTATTTCACTCCCAATGCTATACGTAATTTCATTTCTAACTCGTTCATAAAAAGATCACTCACTTTTCCGATCCGTCGTTTTGCCAATGATTTGTTGAGGTTATGTAATTTCGACATACGAAAAACTGATTCACTTTTCAATCCGGTTTTTGAAAAATCGATATGTGTTTGATTTAGTAAAAAATCTGAACTTAACAATTCTCTTCTTGTATTGGACGAAATAAGTGCAACAATCATATCTTGTTCGTTTGAGTTAAAAGACGAAAGCACCAACGCTGGACGAACTTTTGTAGTTGATAAATCTGAAAATGGAAATGTCATAAGCACAATATCTCCGCGATTCATATTGGTTCGCCGTCTTCCAATGTATAAATATCTTCTGAAGCCTCGTTCAAAAAATCGAATGAACCGGTTTGTTCTGCAACTATTAATACTTCTGCGTCACTCATTTCCGAATAATTTACCGAACGCTTTTCTTTCGATTTTATTTCTTCAAGTAATCTTTTGGCTATCACATTTTGCTCTTGAAGCGGAAGATGCGATGCTTCGTGAAATGCTTTTTCTAATAGTTGTGTCATAAAATTATTTCACTTTGATTTACTCATTATCAATCTGCGCGCGTTGTAACTTCCCGGAAAAATCCACATAAATCGTTTTCCATTCCGAAAAGAAATCGTACACGGTCCAACCGCCTTCGCGATGTCCGTTGCCGGTTTGTTTTACTCCACCGAACGGCATGTGCGCTTCCGCTCCGATTGTTGGCGCGTTGATGTACACAATTCCCGCTTTGATATCGCGCATTGCTGTGTACGCATCATTGATATTTTTTGTAAAGACGGAAGATGACAAACCGTAAATCGTATCGTTCAAAACTTTTATTGCTTCTTCCAGCGATTTTATTTTAATGACGGAAAGAACAGGACCAAAAATTTCTTCTTTCGCAATTCTCATATTCGGAAGCACATGGCCAAAAATTGTCGGTTGATGAAACCATCCGTTTTCCAAACCATTTCCTTTTGCAATACTTCCTCCGCAAACAAGTTTCGCCCCTTCTTTTTTTCCAATCTCAACGTATTCGATTACCGTATTTCGCTGTGATTCAGAAACACATGGACCAACATCTGTTGTTGCAAGTAATCCATCACCGAGGCGTAATTTTTCTGTACGCGCAACAAGCATTTTCATAAATTCATCATACACTTTTTCGTGAACGATCAATCGCGATGTTGCTGTGCAGCGTTGTCCCGTTGTTCCGAATGCTCCCCAAAGAACTGCATCGAGCGCGAGTTCCAAATCCGCATCATCCATAACAATTTGCGCATTCTTTCCTCCAAGTTCAAGCGAAACACGTTTTAACGTATCGCTCGCCATTTTGGAAATTTTCTTTCCAACATCTGTTGAACCTGTAAATGAAATCAAATCTACATCATTATGTTCAACAATTGCATTTCCCACTTCACTTCCGCCGCCGTGAACAATGTTCACAACTCCTTGAGGAATTCCCGCTTCGATTAAAATTTCGATGAGATGTGTTGCTGTTTCGGGAGTTACCGATGCAGGTTTGAATACAACAGTATTTCCACAAACAAGCGCAGGAAACATTTTCCACGTCGGAATTGCCATCGGAAAATTCCACGGAGTAATTAATCCCGCAACACCAATCGGAGAACGCACCGCCATATTGAATTTGTTCGACAACTCACTCGGAACGGTGTGACCGAATAATCTTCTTCCTTCCGATGCAGCGTAATATGCTGTGTCGATTCCTTCCTGAACATCGCCGCGCGTTTCGAGTAATACTTTTCCCATTTCTTTTGTCATTGCGCTGGCGAGTTCTTCTTTTCGTTCCGTCATTATATCGCCGACTTTTTTCATGATGTCGCCGCGTTTGGGTGCAGGAACTAATCGCCAACTCTCAAACGCTTTTTTCGCAGCTGCAACTGCTTCGTTCACATCTTCTTTTGATGATTTGGGAAATGTTCCCAGTACTTCATTGTTATTTGCTGGATTGCGATTCTCGAATACTTGTCCAGATTTTGCATCGCACCATTTTCCGTTTATGTAGTTTTGAAATTTCTTCATTTAATATGTATTACTGTATAATTTATTTTCTCGTTGTTTATAAAATGTCATTTGTCATTAGTAATTGGTAATTAGTGTAATCTCGAATAACAAATAACAAATAACTAATGACGGATAACCAATAACTTAATTAAGATTATCTCTTCTCCAATTTCAATTGTAAATCAAAATTTTGTCCGTCGCGAAAAACTTTTACTTTCATTATTTGTCCCGCAGAAGCGTAACTGAATGCGCTTTTGATGCTTTCTTCGTCGGAAATTTTTTCTCCGTTCACTTCCACAATTACATCGCCGACTTCAAGTCCGGCACGCGCGGCGGGGCTACGTTGTTTCACATCGGTAACAATAACGCCATCAGTTTTTTGCAAACGAAAATAGCGAGCGATGTGCGCATCAATATTTTGCACATCAAGTCCCGTCCAAAAATTGCGTTCTACTTTTCCCGTTTTCTTTAAATCATTGACAATCGTTTTCACACGATTAATCGGAATTGCAAAACCAAGTCCGATGTTACCTTGATTCGGCGTGTAAATAACAGAGTTAATTCCAATCACCTCGCCCGCTGAATTTACTAATGGACCGCCGCTGTTTCCGGAATTGATTGCGGCATCCGTTTGAATCATTCCGCGATAATATCGTCCTTGTTCCGCGCGCAAATTCATATCCACAGCGCTTACAACACCAACAGTAACGGTGGGTTGGTCTGAAATTTCAAAAAGACCAAACGGATTTCCAAGCGCAATTACCCATTCACCAATCAAGATATCATCGGAAGTTCCCAATTTTACCGCAGGAAAATTATCGCCTTCAATTTTCAAGAGCGCAACATCAGAAACCAAATCCGTTCCGACTAATTTTGCGTTATATTTTTTTCCGCTCGTCAGAACAACTTCAATCTTCGTTGCATTTCCGGCAACGTGATCGTTCGTTAAAATATATCCGTCTTCTGAAATGATAAATCCCGAACCAAGTCCTTTCACTTCTTGACGAACTGTTTGGTCCCCAAAAAATTGTCGGAAGAATGGATCGTTGCCAAACATTTGTCCCCACGGATTTTGATATTCACGAACTTCAATGACATTTATTCCAACAACTGCAGGACTTACTTTTGCAACAGCATTCGTAATTCCGTTTCGTCTGCTATTAGAAATGTTATCGTTAACATTTTCTTGATTCGAATCTTGCGATGAAGATTCGTAACTTGCTAATTTTCCTTTCGTCTCATTTTTTGTTTCAGATGAAAAAGGAAAATAATTTTTCCCGACAACAATTCCGACAGCGAACGGAATTGCGAGAATAAAAAAAATGAAGAGAAATTTTTTCATACGATACTTATCAGCTTTTTTCCAGAACGATATGGTGAATTCTATGCAGCAAACCTTACGTTTACTTGTATTGATTGTCTTTTCGCAACATCCTGAAATCTTTTTTCAAAATTCAAAATGGTAAAACCAACGACACCGTTCGTTTTTATATCTCGTCGTAAAATTATATCGTCACCCATTTCTTCTGAAATTGCTTCCTGAGGTTCACCGACAGAGATATCTAAGATGTCACCTTGTTTATCGTAATAGAAGTTCATTTTTTCGTCCATAAAATTTTTCCTTTACTTGAAGGTTTGTTTGTGATATAAATTGTTGAGATATAATTTCGTTCTACACTTTTCACTACCACGACTATATACTTCCCTCCAAAAACATGTGAATGAAATGTGTAATATAAGGTAGAACGTGAATCGTAAATGCTTTCTTTGATAAAATCCGGTTCAGAAACTGTTCGCTCAATTTCTGAAATCAAATTTTTTACTTCGGGATGTTTTTGTAAAATTTCTTGCCAAACAATTTCCGTGAGAATTACCTCTTCGCCAAATGGGTTGTTAATTCGTAGCCGTTCGTTCATTTACAAATACATCACCAATTCTTATTTCTTTCTTTTCAAAACTCTTTTCACCGCCGAAACAATTGCATCTTTATCAATGCCGTATTTCTTCATCAACTGTTCGCCGATTCCCGATTCACCAAATGTATCGTTTACGGCGACAAATTCTTGCGGTGTTGGATGATTCATTGCGAGAACTTCCGCAACTGCACTTCCAAGTCCGCAATGAATTTGATGGTCTTCTGCGGTTACAATCGCTCCGGTTTCTTTTGCCGCTTTGATGATTGCTTCTTTATCGAGCGGTTTAATTGTGTGCATATTGATAACGCGGACAGAAATTTTTTCTGCAGAAAGAATTTCTTCCGCGAGAATTGCTTCCCACACTTGCAAACCGGCAGCAATAATTGTAACATCGCTTCCTTCAATCAATGTTTGCGCTTTTCCAATTTGAAATGGAATGGAATCATCGGTAAATACCGGCGTGTTATCGCGAAAGAAACGAATGTAAAACGGCGAAGGAATATTCACACATTCTTTCACCGCGCGAAATGTTTGATAGTAATCGCATGTCGTCATCACATACATATGCGGAAGAACGCGCATCGTCGCTAAATCTTCCAGCGATTGATGTGTTGCACCATCGGGACCAACGGTGATTCCGCAATGCGATGCGCAAATTTTTACCGGCATTTCGCTGTACGCAATACTTTGCCGAATTTGGTCGAATGGTCTTCCCGTTGCAAATTCTCCGTACGCAGAGGCAAAAGGAATTTTTCCCGCAAGACAAAATCCCGCAGCAGTTCCCATCATATCTTGTTCTGCAACACCAACGGAAAAAAATCGTTCGGGAAATGCTTTCTTAAATAAATCTGTTCGTACAGAACCGGTAACGTCGCCGCCAAGTACAACAATATTTGGATTTTCTTTCCCGAGTTCAACTAACGCTTCGCCGAAACCGAGACGTGTGGATTTTAATTCTTTCGATTGTAATTTTGTCATTGAAATAATTTTAGATTTTTTTTGTTGTGTCATTCTGAACGAAGTGAAGAATCTTTCTTAAAATCACCAAGAACTCAAAAAGATTTCTCGTCGCTCCGCTTCTCGAAATGACACGTTCTTTTAGAAAATTCTTCTAACTAACGACTTATTCTTTTTCCCACTCAAACGTAATAAAATCTCCGTACTTCGTTGGAGCGAGTTCGCTGAGTGCTTTTTTGCCTTGTTCATCGTTTGGTGGAACGCCATGCCATTTGTAATCGTCTTCCATAAACGAAACGCCGCGTCCCATAAATGTTTTTGCAATGAGAACCGTTGGCTTTCCTTTTACTTTTTTTGCCGTATCAACTGCGAATAAAAATTCTTCGATATTGTTTCCATCGCATTCAATTACATTCCATCCGAACGCACGCCACTTATCGGAAAGCGGTTCGAGTTTCATTACGGTTTCAGTTCGTTCATCTATTTGACAAAAATTTCTATCAACAATCGCGGTGAGATTATCTACGTTATGATGCGCCGCAGTCATCATTCCTTCCCACGTTTGTCCTTCATCCAGTTCGCCATCGCCGCACAAAACAAAAACATGATTTGGTTTTTTATCCAAACGCAAACCGAGCGCGCAACCAACCGCAATAGACATTCCCTGACCAAGCGCGCCGGAAGCAATTTCAATTCCCGGTAAACCGTGAGTTTTTGGTGGCGCCGGATGTCCTTGTAATCTTCCGTTTATTTTTCGAAGTGTGTCGAGTTCTGAAATCGGAAAAAAACCAGCGCGAGCAAGCGTTGAATACCAAACCGGCGCAAGATGTCCCGCAGAAAGAAAGAAAAAATCGCGCTCACTCCATTGCGGGTTTTTGGGATTTCCTTTTAAAATTTTGAAATACAACGAAGAAAAAATATCAGCCAAACCAAGCGGACCGCCGCTGTGACCTGATTTAGAAATCATCAACATTTTCATAATGTCGCGGCGAATTTGGCGAGCCATTTCTTTAAGTTCTTCTACGGAAAAATTGTGCATATCGGGATTTAAGAAGGAGAAAATCGGTTAAGTTTTTTCTAAAAAGCGGGAAAAAATTACGGAAATAAGTAAGAACTAAAAAACCTCCGGCGTAACGAAAACCGAAGGTTTGAATAATAAAATTGCTATTTGTTCTGTTACTTCTGTTTCAACTTTGAAACTTTAATTCCTAATTGTTCTACACGATAACGTAATTGGGAGCGGGTTAGACCGAGAAGTTTTGCCGCTTTTACCAGATTTCCTCCGGTCTCAGCGAGTGTTTTAATGATAACGTCTCGTTTTGCCGCATCACCCGACAATCCATTTTCCACAAATAATTTCGCGGGTGAAGTTTCGGTACGCCCGTTCGATGATGGCGAAAAATTATTGAATCCGTTTTGGGGTGATTTCATAAACGAAAACTGCGAGACGATAATTTCACATGGTTCGTTCAATAACACTATTCTCTCGAGGGAATTTCTCAATTCGCGAACGTTTCCCCGCCAGGAATATTGTTGTAAAAATATTTTCGCCTCGGAGGAGAGAGTGAACTTTTGCTTTCTGAATTTTTCGGAAAACTCTTCTAAACATTTTTCTGCGAGCGGTAGAATATCTTTTATCCGTTCACGAAGCGGCGGAATGGTTATCGTTGCAACGTTGAGCCGGTAATATAAATCTTCACGAAAACGATGTTGTTCAACTTCATTCATCAAATCACGATTGGAGGAAGCAATCACACGAACATCTACTTCTATTTCTTTCGTCCCGCCGAGGCGATAAAAGCGTTTTTCTTCTAACACACGCAGCAATTTTACCTGCATATCGAGACTTAATTCTCCGATTTCATCAAGCAACAACGTTCCCGTGTGCGCAAGTTCGAACTTCCCTTGCTTCAATTTTTCCGATGCTCCGGTGAATGCGCCTTTTTCATAGCCAAAAAATTCACTCTCGGCAAGGTCACGGGGAATCGCACCGCAATTGATGGAAATGAATGGACCATTACATCGGGAACTGGTGTGATGAATTGCGCGGGAAACTAATTCTTTGCCGGTACCGCTTTCTCCTTGCACTAAAACAGTCGTGGATGTGCTCATCGCAAAATGTTGTACGGTTTTCATCACATTTTTCATTTCATCACTTTCCGCGATTACCGAGGAAAGGAACGAGGATTTTTTTAACGCAAGTTTTGGGCGAAACGATGAGCGGACGGATGCTGTATCAATTGCTTTTTGTATGATGGAATGGAGAATATCCAAGTCGAACGGTTTCACCACATAATCCAACGCGCCTTCTTTCATCGCACGCACAGCCATATTGACATCGGAGTTTGCCGTTATCATCACGACCGGTAAATCTCCCTGTTCTTCATGGAGGCGTTTCATCAATTCGATACCGTTCATATCGCCGAGGAAAATATCGAGCAGAACCATATCGGGTTGAAAATGCTCCATCATCGGAAACACTTCCGCACCGCTGTAACAAACGGCGACTTCATACCCATACCGAACAAGTATGCTCTTCAACGAATTGGTGAGCAAGACTTCATCGTCTGCAATGAGTACTTTTATTTTTTTATTTTTTTCCATTTTTACTGACCGGGAAGTAACACGAAAACGTTGTCCCGTTCTCTATACTTGATGATACAACGATAAATGCGTTGTGTAAATCGAGAATCTGTTTAGAAATTGCGAGCCCCAAACCTGTGCCTTTGGCTTTTGTTGTATAAAATGGTTCAAAGACATGTTCAAGATGTTCCTGAGGAATTCCCATCCCGAAATCTCTGAATTCTGCAACCACATAATTATTTTTTTCCCCTTCCCGAAAATCTTGCCGTTCCACTTCATCAAGCGCCATCGGCTGTAATGGGGTAATGTTTTTGAGCAGAAATGTTTTCGCCTCAATTGATGATTGTTTGTGTGAAGCGTCAAGCGCGTTCGTCATCAGATTCAAAAAGACTTGCTGAATTTGTCGCGGGTCAACAAGAACGTGTGGAAGTTTTGTCCCTTTGTTCAGTACGAAGTTGATATTTTTCTTTTGAAATGTCGGCTTCACGAAAGCAACGGCTTTCTCCAATATCTCGTTAATGTCCGCTTTTTCCTGGTCTGGTTTTGTGGGTCGTGCAAATTCGAGTGTACTTTCAATGATGCGCTCAATTTGCTCAACCCCTTGAAGCGCAAGGGAAAGAGAATCGCGCAACGGATGTTGTTTATTTATTTGTAAATCGAATTCTTGCAGGTTTATTTTTACTGCCGTTAATGGATTCCGGATTTCATGCGCAATTCCCGCAGAAAGCCGCCCGAGAAGACTCATCCGCTCTGCCTGAACAAGTTGTTCCCGCAATCGTTTCTGCTCGGTAACATCTTTCACGTACAAAATCAGTAACGATGTTATCTCGCCTGTTCGTGAACTTTGTTCAACAATACCGGCGGTCAATTCAACATCCAATAATTCTCCCACTTTCGTTCGCATTGTTGCAGTATTGGTCAGTTGAATTCCCCAATTCATTATGTCGCGTAAATGCGGCGAAGGAGAAACGAAGGGAAGTTTCCGCATTTTTATCAATTCCGCTTTTGTGTACCCCAAAAATCGTTCTGCTTGACCATTCATTTCCAGCACAATATCTTTTTTGGGGTCGAGCACAAAAATGGGGAAACTCGCATTCTCAAAATAATTTTTATACCGCGCTTCGTTCGCACGAGCAACCTCAATTTCCTGTTGTAATATTGAAATGCTTTCATTGGTAAGAGTATTGTCGCCAACGTTATAGTTTTCTTTACCATTTTTTTCAAGAAATTGTTTCGCTTGGGAAAAAGCATTATCTAATTCATCGTATCCTTTCTCCGTTTGTACGAAAGTGAATGCACCGGATTGTTTTACCCTTTGTTCAACATTCGGGAAAAACGGGAGGGGTGAAAATAAAATACAGATAAGTTTATTATTATCTCTTCGGAGGGTACGTATCACCTGAAAGCCATCCTCGGGGGAGAGAAAAATATTGATTGCGACTACCGCTGGCGAATTTCCTAAATGATTACGGAGGTTTTCAACGGAAGAGACGACGAGTACATTTTTTTTTGCAAAATATGTCCCCATCTCATCAGCTTTGCTCGTGTCCTGTTCGATGATAAACGAAGAAATGCCGGGAGTTTTTTTGATATTCTTTTTTATGGGAGAACGTTTCGGGATAGGTTTATCAACTGTTTGAGTACGTATTGGCATTGGAAGCGAAGAATCCAATCGAACAAATGTTATACTTCTGCCGCAACGAGATGGGGCGGGGCAATGTAGGAAGAAACTCTGGTCGTTCTTTTCACATGCTTCTCAAACTCACTCCGGAATTTTTTTATCACACTCTGCACTGGCCATGCGGCGGCATCACCCAATGCGCAAATAGTGTTTCCTTCAATGTTGTTTGCAACATCAAGCAGTAAATCAATATCCTCAAGTGTTGCTTCTTCGCGAACAAAACTGTGAAGAATTTTTTCCATCCAACCGGTTCCTTCGCGGCAAGGAGTACACTGTCCGCAACTTTCGTGATGATAGAAATGGGAAATTGTTGTAAGAACTTTTATCACATCCGTATCTTCATCCATCACGATTACCCCGCCGGTTCCGATGGATGTCCCAACCGATTTTAACGACTCAGCATCCAAGCGTACTCCTTCCAATTCTTCGCCGCGTAACCACATCGTGGATGAACCGCCGGGAATTACGGCTTTGATTTTTTTATTTCCCGGAACGCCGCCGCACACTTCATAAATTAAATCGGTGAGTAAAATTCCCGTAGGAAATTCATACACGCCGGGTTTATTCACGTGTCCACTCACACCAAGTAGAATTGTTCCCGGATGTTTTGGCGCGCCGATTTTTGAAAACCATTCCCATCCACGATTGATAATATGCGGAACATTGCAAAGTGTTTCAACATTGTTAATCGTCGTCGGACATCCCCACACTCCAAACGCTGCGGGAAACGGTGGTTTGATTCTTGGATAACCTCGCTTCCCTTCGATTGAATTCATCAACGCAGATTCTTCTCCACAGATGTATGCTCCCGCTCCACGATGAACTACTATATCAGTAGAAAATTCCGTTCCGAAAATTTTTTCTCCAACATAATTTTTTGCGTACGCTTCATCAACTGCATTTTGTAAAATTTTATACCACTTATGATATTCACCGCGAATGTATATGTAGGTGGATTTAATTCCCATCGCATACGCCGCGCATAAAATTCCTTCGAGCAGCAAATGCGGATTGAACTCAATAATTTGTCTGTCTTTAAATGTTCCCGGCTCGCTTTCATCAGCGTTGCAGCAAAGATATTTCGGTTTCGTTGTCTGTTTGGGCATAAACGTCCATTTCAAACCGGTGGGAAAACAGGCTCCTCCCCTTCCACGAAGATTGGATTGTTTAACTTCATTCGTAACCGCATCCGGCTGCATTTGCAATGCTTTTCGCATTGCTTGATAACCGCCGTTTTCTTCATACACAGAAATTTTGTGAAGATTTGGAATTTCGGGAAGGATAATTTTTTCTGTAAACTCTAATTGCATCGAGTCTTATCGTAAGTTATTAAAGTGTAAATGTTGATACGGATAATTGTCAAAAAAATGTGCCGAAAGATAAGGAAAAGTATGAGCGCTAATTCAACATTCCTCAATTGCGATACCGCTCATCAAATCATGCGCCGCTTCGTGAGCATTTTTATTCTCGAAAATTATTTTGTGCACTTCATTGATGATAGGCGTTTCCACGCGATATTTCTTCGCGAGTGCAACAGCAGATTTTGTGGTGGAAACTCCTTCGGCAACCATTTCCATTTCGCGAAGAATAAATTCCCACTTTCTTCCTTTCCCCAGTTGCTCGCCAACATACCGATTGCGGCTATGTTTGCTGGTGCAGGTAACAAACAAATCTCCAACTCCTGCAAGTCCGTAAAATGTTTTTTCGTGCGCACCCATCGCAACACCAAGTTGAGTAATTTCGATTAACCCGCCGCTCATCAACGCCGCTTTGGTATTATCGCCAAAACCCGCGCCGTCAACAATTCCCGCCCCGATAGCGATAATGTTTTTGAGCGAACCCCCCAATTCAACTCCGAGTAAATCGGTAGAAAGGTACACGCGAAAATAATCCGTTGTGAAAACTTGTTGTACGCGCCGGATTGTGTCTTTACTAACGGATGAAGCAACAACTGCGGTCGGTATGTTCTGGCAAACTTCTTCAGCGTGACTTGGTCCGGAAAGCGTAACGAGCAATTCTTTTTTTTGATGGGGAAGAACTTCGGAAAGCATCTGGCTCATTGTTTTCAATGTTGAAATTTCAATTCCTTTTGCCACATTCACGAGCATCGCACGTTCGATTTTTTTTCCCTCCAATTCCTGAACAACCATTCGTAAAAATTGCGCCGGCACCGCAAGGACAATCATTTCCTTCTCCGAACTCGCTTCGTGGATATCGCCGGTGAGTTCGAGGGAAGTCGGAAGTGGAATGCCCGGAAGAAATGTCGTATTCTCCCGATTCTGTTTCATTATCTGGAGATACTCGTCTTTATGCGTCCAGAGCGAAACACGGTGAGAATTGTTGGCGAGAAGAATCGCAAGCGTCGTCCCCCAACTTCCTGCGCCTAGTACACCAATCTTCATACAGAAATTTATTTTGCGGAGAACTTATTTCTCTGCCGGCTTGTGTGAATGATTGAGGTGAATGCGGGTAAGTTGTTTTTCCGTTCCTGCAATCAACCGCTGAATGTTCGAACGATGTGTATAGACGAGTAAAAGAGAAAGTCCGATGGAAACGTAAATCAACGTTCCGTATCCCGTCAGTTGCGCGTGGAAAATGTTATGGCGGACAAGCATTACAAGGGGGAACGAAATCCCTCCGACAATTGAACCGAGGGAAATGTATTTTGAAATTGCGAAGACAAGGAAAAAAATTCCAACCGTAACTGCGATTTCAACGGGGGCTAAACCGGTGAGTATGCCCAGCGTTGTTGCAACACCTTTTCCCCCTTTGAAACTTGCAAATACGCTCCAAATATGCCCGAGTATTGCTGAAACTCCTGCAATCATTTGTACAACAGTTAAATCATCAAACGGGGTCATGTTACTAAAAGGCAGCGTATCAAACATTAACGGTGCAACAACGAGAATTGCAAACGCCCCTTTTAATGCATCCAATACGATGACCAAAACGCCAAGTTTCCATCCGAACAGCCGAATAATGTTTGTTCCTCCTGCATTACCGCTCCCATATTTACGAACATCAATCCCTCCCTTGAGTTTGCTGACAATTAAACTTGTAGGAATAGAACCAACTAAATACGTGAGAAGTATGACAACTGCTAATGATAACATCGTAGATAATAGATATTAAGTGACGAAATGCGGAGGAAAAGATAGAGATTTTTAATCGAAGGAAAAAAATTTTATGTCAACTTCTGGGAACGCGGCGATTTTTTTTCTGCGATTTAGCTTTCCATTTTCAATCGGATATGTCCGGGATAACCCTTTGCCCTACAAGTTTAACAGCCTCACCCTCTCTTTCAAATTCACATCGTCATTTTCCCACTCTCTGCTCGTTTCGTATTTTCTTCCCGAAAATTTTTACCTATGAAAAAATATCTCTCGCTTTATTGTTGTTTCATCGTTCTCGTTCACGCGTTGTCGTTCGCGCAATCAACGAATTCTGCCTTAAAAATCGGAAGGTTGAAATACAACGGCGGCGGTGATTGGTACAACGACCCATCCGCGGAAGTCAATCTCCTCAACTTCGTGCAAAAACAAACGCTTATTACAACGGAATCCAAATATGAATTCGTGGAAATCTCTTCGGAAAAACTGTTCACCTATCCAATCATATTTATGACGGGACACGGCACGATAAAATTTTCCGAATTGGATGCGGAACGATTACGCCTCTATTTAACCAACGGCGGTTTCCTATTTGCGGATGATGACTACGGAATGGATAAATCGTTCCGGCAGGAAATCAAAAAAGTTTTTCCTGAAAGTGAATTAGTTGAACTCCCCTACTCGCACGGTCTCTTTCATTGCCATTTTGATTTTCCGAATGGTGTTCCGAAAACGCATAAACACGACGAGAAAACTCCGCAGTCGTTTGGAATTTTTTATGAAGGAAGGTTGGTTGTTTTATACACGTACGAATCCAATCCGAGCGACGGCTGGGCAGATGTTGAAGTTCACGGCGATTCTCCGCTCACACGTGATGAAGCATTAAAGTTCGGGACAAATGTTGTTGTGTGGGCGTTAACGCATTGAAGTATGAAACCCATTGTCAATAAAAATGCCTGTCCGATACATCGAACAGGCATTTTTTATTTGACTCAGTTTTATAAACTGCGAATCACTTTTTCTACCCGTCGCAATGCTTCTTCGATGTTGGGAATGGAGTTTGCGTACGAGAATCGTAAATATCCTTCCCCCGCGCTGCCAAATGCTGTTCCGGGCAAACAGGCAACGCCCCCTTTCATAATCAAATCGGCAAGCATTCGAGAGTCTGTTCCCGTTCCTTTGATATTCGGAAACACATAAAACGCACCGAGTGGTTTATGGCATTTTACGCCGGGAATTTTATTTAATCCGTCAACAATGATATCGCGGCGCTTCCAAAACTCAGAAACCATTTTATTCACATCGTCTTGCGGTCCGCGCAAACCGGTAACGCCAGCCACCTGTGCAAACGTTGTTGCATGCGAGGTGCAGTTGATTTGCATTTTTGCAACAAGCATCGCCAAATCTTTCGGCATAATTCCGTAACCCAATCGCCAGCCGGTCATTGCATAAGTTTTGGAAAATCCGTTAAGTAAAATAGTTCGTTCTTTCATTCCCGGTAGTGCGAGAATACTTTTATGTTTGAAACCATCGTAAATGATTCTATCATAGATTTCGTCAACAAAAATCATCAGGTCGTGTTTAATGGCAAGGTCTGCAACTCCCTGTAAATCGCTTTCCGTCAGTATCCCTCCGGTGGGATTATGCGGAGTGTTGAGAATAATCATTTTTGTTTTTTTTGTAACGAGCGATTTTACTTCATCAAGGTCAAAACGAAAACCCTTTTCTTCTTTCAGGATATACGGGACCGGTTTCGCGCCGACAAAATTTATCAGGGATTCGTAAATCGGATACGCGGGGTTCGGGTTAATAACTTCATCCCCTTCGTTAATAGTTGAATAGAGAACAAAATTCAAAATCGGTTTTGCGCCGGGGGTAATAACAACTTCGTCGAAATTGACAGGAACATTTCGTGTGGAGGAAATATGTTCCGCAATGGCAAGGCGTAAATCCTGAAACCCCGCCGACGGTAAATAGTGGGTATATCCGGTATCAAGTGCTTTTTTAGCGGCATCGCGAATATACAACGGTGTATCGAAATCGGGTTCGCCGATTTCTAGATGAATAATATTTTGTCCTTGTGCTTCGAGGGCGCGCGCTTTTGCTAATACTTCAAACGCACCTTCGGTGCCAAGATTTTTTGTCCGGTTTGCAATTTGCATAATAATTACCTTTCGTAAAATGAAAAAATAAAAGCCATCCCTTTTAATTGAGATGGCGTGAAAAAATTTTGAATAAGTTTCATTGTTTAATTACCAGTAGACGCTGCGGGGATCTTCCAAAGGAATCCCTTCGGGAGAACCTGCGACCTTTCCGTTTCACGCTTCACTGCGTGTTAAAATTAAGTCGTTGGAATAAGTTATCCGTGTGTCCAATATAAAACCGTTTTGTTTTCTGACTCTGTAAATATACACCGAAAACATTTGTGGACGCTGCGGGGATCGAACCTGCGACCTCCGCCTTGTAAGGGCGGCGCTCTGAACCAGCTGAGCTAAGCGTCCATTATTTTGAGCGGGAGACGAGGATCGAACTCGCGACGTCCAGCTTGGGAAGCTGACATTCTACCGCTGAATTACTCCCGCATTTTTTTTTATGAAAAACGGTAGGCAAAAATATCAAAAATGGTTGAGAGAACAAACAAGTAGTACAAAGAGATTTTTTATTGTGCCGGTTAGACTAAAAAAAAGAGGCGACGAAGTGCGGATCTTCGTCGCCAAGAAACGACGATAAGGAAAGGAGTAAACCTTATCGTCGAATAATGACAAAGAGGAAAAGGAGCAAAACCTCAATGTCAACATTCAACTAAATGAATGCGTGTAAAATATACAAAAAAATGTGAGAGTTAGTTCTCCTGCACCGAAAAAAAAATAAAAAAAGAAGCAGAATGTTTTCATAGAAAAATTGTTCACGTTATTGTAAAAGGACAGAACCCCTTGTCAAGATTTTTTGGAAAACTGTTCCCTGACTTTAGTAGAACATTCCGGACAAATACCGTGACTAACATCTACTTCTGCGTGCTTTGATAAATATGATTCCAACTGATTCCAATCCCCGCTCTCATCGCGTATTTTCTTACACCACGCACACATAGGAAGTAATCCTTCAAGCGTTTTCACATTCGCCATCGCAGTTTTTAACTCCCGTAACGATTGATGGCTCTGTTCTTCAGCACGGATTCGTTCACGGATTTCGTTTTTCAATTCCGTGTTTAACATTTGCAGTTCCAAAGTTCGCGATTCTACTCGTTGTTCTAATTCTTCATTCGTTCGCAGTAACGCTATATCCGCTTCATATAATTTCTGAGTAAACCGCTGGACTACAATGCTGAAGAAACCGAATAACAATAATACGGTAAGTCGCATTATTAATTTGTCTGCCTGAGGCGCAAACAATTGAGTAAAAAAAGTGTACTCATAAAAGTACCAAGCGTCCACTGCCGACGCTATTACCCAATAGAATACACCGAAACCAATTCCAACAAAAATAAAAAATTGTGGGCTGAATTTTTGGACTGAACTGATGGGGAAATTTTTGTTTATCACCGTAAAAAAAAATGACTATTTCATCTCATTTGGATAACCTCGCCACCGGCAATCAGAACAGATTGGAAGGAAGGAAAACCATTCGTATTCGTGATTGCCGATTGTTCGAAAAAACAGGCGAAGTTCATTTATTCACATTGTTCTTTCTGTTAGAAGGAACACTTAGTTAAAGAATGATGGGTTGAACTCATTCTTTCAAAATCAAAAAAAAATTTGGACGAAACTATCATCTGTATTCTTTCCGGTGCCTCAATTAATAATAAAACCAACGTCAATGAAAAGTGTGCTGGTAAAGAAATTTTTCTGAGAGACTTTGCACCGTTTGTCGCAGAGCCTCAAATTCATTGGATTTATCGAAAAAATAATTTGCACCAAGTGTTTTACACTTTTGGTAATGATGCATCGTTGGTAAATTCGTAAACATTATTACGATGGGTGAATGTGTGGTTGCCCCTAATGATTCCAGAACTTTAAAGCCACTCCCCTCGCCTAATTGAACGTCCAAGATTACAACATCAGGATGTGACACATTGATGTTCTCTATTGCCTCAATCGAAGTTTGGGCAGTACCAATAATTTCAACATCTTTAACATCGGCTAAAAGGGAACGTAATCTCCCAATGACAACAGTAGAATTATCAACAATAAACACTTTCATATTCATCTGCCAACTTAGGCAATCTTTACAGTTTTTTCTTTGTAAAAGATATGTCAGAGGTAATAAAGAAAACATAAGACTTCCCCTTGAAGTTTTGTAAGGGGTGGTCTTACATTGCTACTCATCAATTGTATTTCTGACTATTTGAATGCACCAGTTGAGGAAATGCTATCACTCGACCAACTTATTTTTAATGCTATATCGCGTTAATTCTGCGTTAGATTTCATTTTCATTTTTTCGAGAATTCTGCTTCGGTAGGTACTGATGGTTTTTACGCTTAACGATATTTCCTTTGCTATCTCAGATGCGGTTTTTCCCATTCCCATTAAACACAGAACTTGAAATTCTCTATCAGAGAGTAATTCATGAGGCGGTTTCGTTTGGTCTGTTTCGAAATCGAAAATCAGTTTTTCGGCTAAGGCAGCACTTACGTACTTTCCTCCAGAGTACACACGACGTATCGCTCGAACCAATTCTTCAGGGGCACTTTCCTTCGTCATATATCCCGATGCACCGGATTTTATTGCTCGAGTGGCAAATTGTTCCTCAGGGTACATACTGAGGACGAGGACGTGTAAATTTTTTGATAAATGTTTCAGGTCTTTTAAAATCTCCAATCCTGTCTTTCCAGGCATGGAAATGTCGAGGATGACTACATCTGCGATTTTTTTATGAAGAAAATCAAGCGTCTCCTGAGCATTTTTCGCTTCGCCGATAACGAGCATATCTCGTTGTTCCTCGATAATCTGCTTTATTCCCTGACGAACTACTGCATGGTCGTCTGCTATAAAAATGCGAATCATATACTCTTCCGTTTCATATTCATTTTCTAACTCTCCTCCGGAATTTTTATCGTTACCAATGTTCCCTTCCCTCTCGGAGAAGGTTTATTGATCGTGACCTCGCCAGCAAAAACGGCGGCTCGTTCACGCATTCCTAATAATCCGAACGAATCTGCTCTTGCTAACGCCTCAGGAGATATTCCCTTACCGTTATCCTGAATGGTGAAACGAAATTCCGATGCAGATTTTTTCATGGATATCTTTACTTCCGATGCGTTTGCATGCAACAATATATTTGTTAAACTTTCCTGAACAATTCTGAATACTGCAGTTGCCGACTCTTTATTCAGGGAAACTTCTTCAAATTCTGTATGAAATGTGCATCGTATTCCTGTCCGGTTTTGGTATTCATTAAGTTCTGATTCGATTGCTGCTACGAGTCCGAGGTCATCTAATATCCCGGGACGCAACTGCGAAGTAAGTCTGCGTACAGTTTTTATTGTTGAATCAATAAGCAGGGACGAGGATTCAATTTTTTTTACAAGTTCTTGGTTTTGTTGTTTCGGCAATTTTAAAATTATCCACGCGAGATCCATTTTGAGTCCTGTTAATGCTTGCCCCAACCCATCGTGAATTTCCCGGGCGATGGCAGTACGTTCTTCCTCACGAATGGACTGAATATGAGCGGCAAAATTGCGAAGTTGCTCTCTCGACGAAGTGATTTCATGCTCAATCATTTTGAGCGATGAAATATCATTATCCAACTCAAGAATAGACGCGGGAACTTTTCCGTCATCTGCCCGAAGAAGCCATAAACTTGATACAGGAATGGTTGTCCCATTTTTTCGCTTGTAAATCAATTCTCCTTCCCATTTCCCCGTTGCAAATAATTTTTCCATCATTGTGTCAAACGGCTCACGAAAACGTACTTCGAATAACTTATGAAAATATTTACCAACCGCTTCTGTCTGCTTCCAGCCGAATAAAGATTCTGCTCCTTTGCTCCAAAAAATTATCCTATTGTCAATGTCTCGTATGATAATATTCGCTTTCTCGAGGAGGAGAGAATGTTCGCAAAGAAGAAGAGCGGATTGCTCAGGGTTTATTTTTTTTTTCGTTGTCGCTTTCACAATTACCGGGGACTTTTGTACATTTTTTTAGTTCGGGGTCGGAAAAATCAATTCTCGGATTTTTCCGATGGTTTTACGGGATAGAACTCATAGGAATACCGACGCATACGAGAGGGATTTGGTGAAGTACGCAGATACCAATGTTGTTCTGATACGTCATCATTCGCATTGTATCTATAAACATTTTTTCCATCTATGCGCCCATTATTCGCCGAACGAACTTCTTCTGTGAGACGTCCTTGAGTATCGTATGATTGTTTTAAATCTGCAAAGACATATCGCAGAGTATCCAACGTGGTTTTTTGCATAAGTTTTCCTTTCGCGTTGTATTTGAACAGGGTTTTATTGACAACTTTTCCATCGGTATCGTACACTACTTCTTCAGTTATTTTTTTTGCTGAATACCGGGATTCGATTTTGGAAATTATTCCGCCACTGCTATCGTGAATAATTTTTTCAATACGCTGTCCGTTCCCGTTATATTTATATGACAGCATTTTTAACTGCTGCTTATCACTCACAATTCTTTCTTCGCTCCTCCGCATATTATCATCGTACTCAAAGTACGATTGCACATCAAGGCGTTGTAATGCAAGTTCATTGAGGAGAAAATCCTCATCCTGAATGATAATTCCTGTCGTATCGTTGTAAGAAAAGGTAACGGAATCCTCCGGAAGATAAGTAGAACGTGTTGTGTGTTTTTCTACAAGCAAACCTTCATCGTATATGTATGTTGTCTTCTGCAAAGAATTACCAAGCGGGGTAAACCAAACCTTTGCAACAGTATCTTCAGGGGTAGTGAAAATTGGAAGGATTAATCGCTGGGATGGGATATTCTCCGTTTCTTCAAGTAACGATTCAAAATCTTTTTGAAATAATCGTGTCGAATCTGTGCTATCAATATAAACCCGATAGAGTATTTCCGCAAGTATGTTATTTGAACTGTCAAATTGGAAAAGCCGTTGTTCGCGAATCGTGTTATTAGGAAAGAAAAAAATGCTCTCCACCAAATTTCCGCTCGAATCGAAAAAATATTCTTCAGCAACTTTTCCAAATTCTTCCTGAACGCCAAATTTCAGTTTGTACTCTTTAACGGAGAGAGATTTAAGAACAGGAGTTCGCGCTTCCGCTTCGGCTACTTTTTTCTGCGAGGATGTAGATTCAGTCCCAAGGATAAAGAAGAAGATTGAAAAGTAAATGAAATGAATTATAATTTTTCCCATACTTGGTATATTCCGAAAATGAAAAACCTTCAAGATGAAAAACCTTGAAGGTTCAATAAATTAAAAAGGCGAAGCATATTAATAGTAATCATAGTAATACAGCCATTTACGTTTTGGCTCGTCGAGAAGGTCCAGCCAAGTTTCCTCTTTTTCATTTCCAAACTTATCGAATAAAACAAGATGTGTCCCGGAAACAGTATTTTCTTCTAACTTCACTTGAACTCCCTTATTATCAAAGGTATGTTTTATTCTCGTCCGAATTTTTCCTGTGTTAGTATATTCAATCTCTTCAATTTTTCTTCCCCGCTTATCAAATTTATGCACCCACGTTGTTCCACCGGTTTCGCTCGAGTTTCCGAATTCAGTTTCTCCGGCACTTCGCGTTACTACTTCTGAACGTTCTCCTACCCATCGCTGTTCGGAATGTTGACGATTTCCTTTGAATTTTATATTCCATAAACTTGCAATCTTATTCCCGGCTTTATATACAACTGCCTGAACCTTTTCTTTCGTGCTGATAAATTGGCGTGATTCGGGAAGTTTTTGTGGCGGAAGAGTATTTCCTTTTCGGTCAAAGTGAACAGATTTAATGACCTTACCTGAGCCAACGGGTCGCCCGAAAACATAGGTCTGTTCCAACACCCGCATCGTACGAATTTTTACTTCACTCGACTTTCGGTTTTCAACAACTTGTGAGGTGATGGAGTTTTTCCCCGATGAATTCCTGCACCCAATGAATACGATAACGATTAGAATTGTAACAAAAATTCTTTTCAAGTAAAACTTTCCTTCCTCTATGAATAATTTTCTATGTAAAACTTACGAAAAATGGAAATAGAATAAAAGCAATTCGCTAAAAATCTTGGACGTAATTTTTAAAATAAATCTGAGTTTGAAAAAATTTCGACTTCATTTTTTGTTTACTCATTTTCTTTTGTAAATTCACTCACTTTTTTAAGCGCTTGAGGAATTTCTATGACTACTTTTTATCAAAAAATTATAAACTACTTTATTGTTGTCTTCTTTCTCTGCTCCATTCCCTTTACACTTTTTGCACAGGACGAAGACCCAAACTACCTCTTTTCAGACAACTTTTACGATAATTCGAATAATTGGTTTATTCAGGATGATGCTACTGCTTTCATTCAGGTTGAAGAAGGACAATATATCTTGGAATATTTATTAGAGGAAAAATCGTGGCTCTCATGGCGGGACCTTCCAGCCATTAATAAAGATTTTTCAATCGAAGCGAAAATCGAACACATCAGTGGGGTGGAAAATTATGGTTACGGTCTTGTGTGGGGATTGAAAGATGCAAATAACACCTATGCATTCAACATTTCCGCAGACGGATATTATCAGGTCGGAAAGTGGGACGACGGCAGTTGGTCAAATATTCTCGAGTGGACTTCTTCGAATGATATTCGCCAGGGAAATTATGCCAGCAACGTACTCCGTATTCAAAGGCGTGGCTCGAACTATGAGTTTTACGTTAATGATATTTATCTCACATCTCTTTCGGGGCTTCCGTTTTTCGGAAACAAATTTGGATTCAACGTGAATCGGCATCAACGAATTGCTATTGATTTCGTTAAGGTAAAAAACATTGATGATGTATCATTCGATGAATTTTTGGATGACGAGTCAAATGAAATTACTCTCGATGAAGAAACCTCGTCTATTGTTTTTTTTGACGCTTTCGAAAACAATTATAAGTCCTGGACAACCCAGAACGATAATGAACGATATATTCAGGTGGAAAACGGGTATTATAATTTTGAACTAAAAGAAAACGGACACTCGTGGGCAACATGGCAATACGTGAGTATTTTTGAGAGCGACGACTTCTCCATTGAGAGCGCTATGCGGCACAGCGATGGTATCCGCAATAATCAATTTGGTATAGCGTTCGGATTAAAAGATAACCACAACTATTTTACTTTCTGTATCTCGGACAATGGGTTTTATACGTTTAGAAAAATAGTCAACAACTCGTGGGTAAGCATTATTGATTGGACGCAATCCGATTATATTTATACTAATAACGTTACAAACATTTTAGGCATTCGGAAAAAAGGTTCTCAATTGGAATTTATCATCAACGATAAGTCAGTAAATACCGCCAGCGTAGAATCTTTCTTCGGAAATAATATCGGTTTTACCGTAAGCAACGCACAGCGAATCGAATTTGATTATTTGACGGTAAAAAAATTGCAAACCGCAGACGTAAAATATGATTACTCGAGTTCGGAAAAGAAACCTCCCGTGAAAAAAACTGAGGAAGTGCGAGATGTTTCTCCCCCTTCAATCACGATTACAGAACCGCTTGTTTCCCGTGGAATGAAAGTAGTGCAAAAAGAAAAATCTACCATCATCAGAGGAAAAGCGACTGATGAAAGCGGTGTCTATGAAGTCTTTGTTAACGGTATCGAAGCAACAATATCCTCGGGAAATGAATTTTGGGCAGAGGTGAAATTAGCTGTGGGAGAAAATAAAATCCGTGTTCAGGCAACCGATGTCAAAAATAATTCGGCAGAGGAAGAATTTACTATCGTGCGCGAAAGCGGGCAACAACCTCAACCCCTCGTCTCGGAAAAAAAATCATCTCCGGGCTCACAACTTGGAGGAAAATATTATGCTCTCGTCATCGCAATTCAAGATTACACCGACCCATCCATCAACGATTTGGATTTTCCAATCAAAGATTCAGAGCGATTAAAAAATACTCTCACCGAGTTTTACACTTTTGACGAAAACGATGTAACATTCTTAAAAAATCCCGATAGAAAACAAATCATTCAAACGCTCAGTTCATTCCGCGGAAAACTCACCGTAGAAGATAATCTCCTCATATTTTATGCTGGACACGGTTATTGGGACGAGGATTTGCAACAAGGATATTGGCTTCCATCGAATTCAACCTCAAAAGACCCATCGGAGTGGTTACCCAATAGTACCATTCGAGATTATATTCGAGGAATAAAAACAAAACATACTTTACTACTTGCCGATGCCTGTTTTAGCGGTGGAATTTTTAAAGGGAGAGATGCTTTTCTCAACGCGGATATTTCTGTTCAGGAGACATACAAAGTCCCAAGCAGACGTGCAATGACGAGCGGTTCTCTCAAAACCGTTCCCGATAAAAGTGTGTTTGTCGAGTATATGATTAAACGCTTAAAAGATAACTCAGATAAATTTCTCTTTGCGCAAAAATTATTTGTCAGTTTAAAAGAAGCAGTAACGAATAACAGCCCCAACAGACAAACGCCGATGTACGGAATAATTCAGGAAACGGGCGACGAAGGGGTTGGCGACTTTATTTTTGTACGAAAGTAATCAGATTGGAATTACTAATATGAAACACAAACATTTCTTATTTGTCCTTTTTCTGATACTGATTTCAATCGAATCTCATTCTCAGGAAAAAATCTTACGCGATAGGTTTGAAGATGCTTTTAAAGAAGTAAGCGAAAACAAACTTACGTTACGCTTTTTCAATGCAATCAACGGAAAAGGAATTCCAAATGCAAATGTCAATATTGAAAAAATAGGAGATTTTACAACCGATGATGAAGGTGCTGCATCATTTCCCGTCCCGGAAGAAGATGGCGTTTACAATGTTTCATTCCGCGCAGCAAAATATATTTCTTCAGATTTCACTATTGAAATAATGGCGGGAACGATTTTCTTCAACCGTTACTCTATTTCGCCGCAACTCGATATTCGACATCTCCGTGTTGTGGTGGATTGGGATGAAGAGCCGCGTGATATTGACGCACACTTTATAAAAACAAACGGCTATCACATTTCTTACCGCGATATGAAAACCACTGCCGACGGCGTTGGAACATTAGACCGCGATGATGTTGATTCATATGGACCGGAAACAATTACAATAAAAGAAATTTCGAACAACACATCCTACGAATATTTTATTCACGATTATTCCAATCAATCACATTATTCTTCAACGAAATTATCACAATCAAAAGCGACGGTGAAAGTTTTCGGTGAAGGAAAATTGCTGAATGTATTTCAAATTCCCCTCAATCAAAAAGGAACAGTCTGGCACGTTTTCAAAATTGAACAGGGCGCCATTGTTGAAGTCAAGAAAATTTCCAACGAATAAGAATATCATTTCAGCGCTTCGCTTGAAACTTAAAACTTTACTTTCGGTGCAGTTTGTGCATTACCTTCCGCTTGGAAATATGCTTTCTGTGAAAAACTTCCGAAGCCAGCAATAAATGAAGCGGGGAATTGACGAATGCGCGTGTTGTAATCTTGCACGACTTCATTGAATCGTTTTCGTTCTACGGAAATTCTGTTTTCCGTTCCTTCCAACTGCGATTGAAGCGCGAGAAAATTTTGATTCGCTTTCAAGTCGGGATATTTTTCAATCACAACCATTAAGCGTGAAAGTGCAGATGAAAGTCCTCCTTGCGCTTGCTCGAAACGTTGGAACGCTTGCGGGTCTTTCAATATTTCCGGCGAGACATTCATTTGTCCAACTTTAGCCCGCGCTTCCGTTACACCGATGAGCACCTCTTTTTCGTGTTCGGCATAACCTTTCACTGTTTCAACAAGATTCGGAATTAAATCGAATCGCCGCTGATATTGATTTTGCACTTGACTCCACGCGCCGTTCACGCCTTCATCAAGTCCAACGAGAGAATTGTATGTGGAAACTCCCCACGATACAATGCTGAATGCAGTTAGTAATAATACGCCGACAACGGCGAGAATAATGATAGTTGATTTTTTCATAATGATTTTGTTTTGTTAGTAAATATTTATTTGAAACTTTTTTGGGGCATGAAATGCTCTAATATTTCTTATACAAAATTTTAATGTTGATTTTTTTGGTATGTTCTCTTTGAGCGAATGCTTGATGAATAATTCTTTCTTTCACTTTTTCAACCATGAATTTGAAAATATAAATCTAAATCTTGGAGCAAAGTCTTTTCGGCTATTCTCACTTGTTGTTTGGTACATATCTCGATGTTGTTCTCTTAAACTTAGTTTACGCCAATAATTTGATGATTGAAGCTCTGTTAATTGTACACTCTTAATTTCATACTGCAATTTATTTCTAAATTCTTTTTTAAAATTATCAATACCCGTTAATACATTTTCACAACAAACTAATTTAAAAAATGGATGCGCATAAGCAGGATGAAAATCGTCAAAATGTGGTAGTCGCAGATACTCTTTACCAGTTTTCTTTTTGGTTTTAATACAAACTTCTTCTACATCTGATAAATTTACCAAAGTGCAACCAAATTGATTCCATTCAAATTTAATTCCACACATACTAAAAGTTCGAGAATGTTTATCTATGAAGTTGTATAACAAATACATTGGTATATATCCATTCTCAGTAGAAAATTGTTTAAGTTTTTTAAGTTGTTCGTACTCTCCCTTAAAAGCATGATAGTTTCCATCTGAAGAAATTTTTTTAGATTGAATCGCTATTGGATAATAAAAACCATCCATCAATTGAACATAAATCAAAAGATCATTTCCATTGACTTGTTCATCAGTAGCCATTTCAATTAAAACGCTATCGTCATTAAAATATTCTAAATACCTAACTATATAAAAAGCGACGTTTTCAGTTATTGTAATTTCATTTATTCTTATTATTGTATTTCTGCCGAATGTAAAACCAATTCTATCCCAAATGTCACATGATAATAGTCTAAGATAATTGCAAATATTTTTCTCCGCAGAAAATTGGTTTAAATAAAAATTGAAATCCAACATTAATTATTCACTCCATAATAATTAAATGCATAGACTACTACGTTTAAATACCACTTTGTACTGCACGTCCCCATATTTCATCAAGAGAATTTAAAATAATACGAAGCTCGTCATTTTCTTTTTTTAGTCGAATTTTCATTAACATCTCCGTACCCCAAACCTTTCCAGTGCATCGAGCAATTAAATATTCATTATCATTTTCTACTGAAACAAAATTTATTTCATAACCAAAATTCATTTCCTTATAGCATTCTATAATTCTTTTTTCGCCAAATTCTTCAATCGATTCCTTTGCAGTTAAATTTAACATAGCCCCCCAATCTCCTCGCTTGTACGCTTTCTGAAAAGACTCTATTACTGTATTAGGATCAGTTAGATTTGGTTGGCAACCCACTATTAATAAACTAATTGTGTAGAATAAAAAATAATATTTGAGTTTCATTTTGGTATTTCTAAAATTTAAATTGTAAATAATGAATAGAAACTTACTTTCCATTTTTCAATCGCTTCATTACAACGGAACGAGGAACAAATTTTGATTTTCGTCCTTCCTCCATTGCAATGAGTAATCCTACGTCTTCTTTTTCTTCACGAGAAAGTAACATTGATGAAAAGCCGAGTTTCTTTGCTAACGTAAGTAAAAGTCGTGCATCTTCTTTTGTGTCAGTTGAAATGAGAATGTTTTCCATAATTGTAATTCATAAAATTGTTTAAGTCTTATTTTCTTGGCGGTAAATATATGCAGAAATTAAAAAGATTGCTTCGTCGCTTCTCTCCTCGCAACGACAATGTAAAAAATAAAATCTACAATTCCCTCACTCCTTTTTCATCCACCACTGCTTTTATCAATTTCTCTTTCTTTGGTTGAGAAGAAGAAATCGTAAATGAATTTTGTAATCGTTGCTTTGCTGATTCGGAAATGGAAATATTATCGGTGAACATTGTTGCAAGTGTTTCTCTTCTTTTCACTTCGTCGCCGACTTTTTTCTTCAACATAATTCCCGCTTTCATATCAATTACATCATCCATTTTCATTCGCCCCGCACCGAGCATTATCGCAGTTAATCCAACTTCGAGCGAATCAATCGCAGAAATAAACCCATCGTTTGCCGCTTCAACCTTCATTTCTAATTTACTTTTCGGATACTTTTCTACATTTTCAATAAAGGAAACATCGCCGTTTTGAACTTTAACAAGTTGCAAAAATTTTTTATACGCTTTGCCACTTGCAATTGCTTCTTTGCATTTAAAAATTCCTTCATCAACCGATTTAGCTTTACCGCCAAGTTGCAACATTGCTCCGCCGAGAACGTATGTAACTTCCATCAAATCGGAAACATTTTTCCCATTCATACATTCTACACATTCAACAACTTCAAGCCAATTCCCGACAGCAAATCCAAGCGGTTCATCCATTGCAGTAATAAATCCGAGCGTTTTCTTTCCCATCGAATTTCCAATGCGCACAAGAGAATTTGCAAGCGCAATGCTCCCTTCGAACGATTGCATAAATGCGCCGCGACCGGTTTTTATATCAAGCACGAGCGCGTCAATTCCTTCTGCAAGTTTTTTGCTCATTATACTTCCGGAAATAAGCGGAATACTTTCTACTGTTGCCGTTACATCACGCAATGCATACATTCGTTTATCGGCGGGCGCGATTTCTTTTGTTTGTCCAATCATTACCAACCCGATTGCGCGAATAACATTTTTGTATTCCTCGAGCGAAAGATTAACATTGAAACCAGGAATGGATTCGAGTTTGTCAAGTGTTCCTCCCGTGTGACCAAGCCCGCGACCGCTAATCATCGGCACGGGAACGCCGCACGCCGCAACCATCGGAGCAAGAATAAGCGAAACTTTATCGCCAACGCCGCCGGTAGAATGTTTATCAACTTTTATTCCGGGAATTTCCGAGAGGTCAACAACAACGCCACTGTGCAGCATTTGTTCCGTAAGAATTGTTGTCTCTTCGTCATCCATTCCGCGAAAATATATTGCCATCAAAAGCGCGGACATTTGATAATCAGCAATTTTTCCGTTGAGAAAATTTTTGATGAAGAATTCTAATTCGAAGCGTGAAAGTTTTTCTCCGCCTCGTTTCTTTTTTATTATTTCGACTGGATTCACAACTATTTTAGATTTTATATTTTCGATTTTAGATTGAACTTATTTACTTGACATTATTGAGATTATTGGTATTATAAATTGGAATTTAAATAATTCCATTAATACCAAAATACCAAGTGAATTATTTTTTCGTTAACTCACTCGCCAGCATTATTCCACTAATCGTTTTTCCGTCAAGAATTTCTTTCTTCACAATTTTTTCAACTGCTTCTTGCAAAGGAATTCTCATCAATTCCATTCCTTGTTCACCTTCTTCAAGTTGTCTTCCATTTGTGGCGGGAGAAAGTTTTTGCGCAAGATAAATATGAAGTTGTTCGCTGCAAAATCCCGGCGTTGTGTAAATGGAAGTTAAATGTTTCCATTCGTTTGCAAAAAAACCGGTCTCTTCTTCGAGTTCTCGTTTTGCACAATCAAGTGGTTCTTCGTTCTTGAATAATTTTCCCGCGGGAAGTTCGATGATTTCTTTTTGCAATGGATAACGAAATTGTTTCACGAGAAGAATCGTTCCATCATCAAACAACGGAACAATCACCGCGCCACCATGATGCAATGCAACTTCGCGAATAGTTTTTGTTCCGCTTGAAATATATTCACATTCATCTTTGACAATTTCAAAAACTACGCCGTCGTAAATTTGTTTTCTGTTGAGAAGTTTTAGGTTCATATTTTTTTTATTGTGCGAATAACGAATGGTTGCGAATTTACGAATATGAAAATTTGAAGTTGTTTCCACTCTTTGAATTCGCTATTCGGACAATCATTTCATTTGTACAATTTGTTGAACGGGAATTTCAATTCCTTCTTTCCGAAATGCTTCAATAATATTTTCTCGCAGTTGTGTTTCCGTTTCAAATCGTTTTTTGTAATCATTTGTAAAACCAACACACTCAAAATTCATTCCTATTGTTGTCAAGTCAATTAAATTCACGTCCGGTTTTGGTTCTTTCAAAATATTTTGATGTGAAGAAAATAAATCGAGTAACATCGTTTTTACTTTTTGCACATCGGAATTATATGCAACTGTTACACGCACTACCGCTCGTATCATCGCGGTGGGAAAAGAATAATTCACAATTCTGTTTTTCACCAGTTCTGCATTCGGAGCGACGATTATATTTTTATCGAAATTCATAATACGTGTGCTGCGTAACCCAAGTTGCACCACATCGCCGATTTCTCCTGTTTGCAGTTGTATTCTATCGCCAACGTGAAATGGTCTATCAATCATAATCACAATTCCGGCAATCATATTCGCAATTGTTTCCTGTGCCGCAAGCGCTATTGCCAATGACCCAACGCCAAGCGAAACCAGAAGACTTCCGATGTTCACGCCGAAATGGTCGAGAACGATTATAGATGTTCCAAACGCAACGACAATCGTGAGAAATTTTACAATGAGCGGAGTTACTGTTTCAGAAACACGTTCTTTGTCAGTGTCAAGTTGTTCATCGAAGTACCATTCAACAACCGATTTCATCAATTGCAAAGAAAAGTTTGCAGCAAAAGCGAGCGCAAAAATATAATAACCGTTTCGTACGTAATGCAGAACCCGACTAACATTATAATCGTTGATATACGTTCCTTGTAATTCGGTAATTGCAATGTACGTTCCAATCAATACGAACGTTGTCGTCGTTTTACCTTTTAGTAAACCGATAATTTTATCGTCAAGCGAAGTATTCGTTTTAAACGCAATACGCTTTTCGACAAATCGAAGGAGATACTTTACTGTTTTTCCAGCGAGAAATCCCCCAAGGATAAGAATCGCAGCGAGAAATAATTCGTTGGAAAAGATGGACGAGAAATTCATTTTTTATTATCGTTTGTTCATTTGTTGGTTTGTTCGTTTTCCATAAACGAGTTAATTGACTAACGATTCAATTTCTTTTGCAAGAGAAATATCCTTTTCTGTTAATCCACCTGCACTATGCGTTGAAAGCGTGAGCGTTACTTTATTCCAGCGAATATCAATGTCGGGATGATGGTCATTTTTTTCTGCAAGAATAGCAACGCTGTTCACAAAACCAATTGCTTGAACAAAATCTTTATGTACAAATGTTTTAGAAATCTCTTTTCCTACAAGATTCCATTCCTTCAGTTGTTCCAATTCGATAGTTATTTGATTTGATGTTAACGGTTGAGATTTCATAGATAACAGATTTTAGGCTTTAGGGGAGATAAACAATCTTCAATTTTAATTTTGCATTTTAACTTTTAATTAAATGAGAAATCCTTCTGCTCGTCGCACTTTCCCCATCTTCATTCCCAAAAATCTCTCCCCTACTTCCGTAAATTTTTCGGGAACATCGCTCACGTAAAATAAGATGTTTGGTTTGTGTTTGCTTCTGTTTTGTAATTCTTTTTCTTCGAGAAGTTGTTTCACCTCTTCGGCAACAGCAATGCCGGAATCTATCAAGGTAACTTCCTCGCTAACAGATTTTTGAATGACTTCGGATAAAATCGGATAATGTGTGCATCCGAGAACGAGCGTATCAATTTTTTCTTGTTTGAAAGAAAACAAATATTCATTCGCAATCATTTCCGTTGCTTTGTGATTAATAAATCCTTCTTCAGCAAGGGAAACAAATAATGGACACGCTTTCCCAAAAACTTTTGCATCGCTATCAAATTGACGGATTGCATTCGTGTACGCATTACTTGCAATTGTTCCTTTCGTTCCGATTACTCCAATGCGTTTTTTCCTTGATGATTGAATTGCAGATTTCGCGCCGGGAACAATAACGCCAACAACGGGAACATTCGATTCTTTCTGCACTACATCGAGCGCAACTGCAGAAACGGTGTTACACGCAATCACAATCATTTTCACATTTTGCGAAACGAGAAAATGCGCATCTTGTTTTGCATAACCGCGCACTGCTTCCGGTGACTTCGGACCATAAGGAACACGCGCAGTATCGCCAAAGTAAATAATGTTTTCGTTGGGAAGTAATTTGAGAAGTGAATGAACAACCGTCAATCCACCGATACCGGAATCAAATACGCCGATAGGTAAAGAAGATTTGTCTTGCATAAATTCGGCGGGAAATATAGCGATTGGGTGTTGAAAAAAAGAAAACCGCCAATTTCATAAAAAGAAATTGGCGGCAATGTTGAAACGTAAATTTTTTCTATTTGATGAGCATCATTTTCCCTTGTTGGTGGAATTGTTTTTGGCTCTTCTTTACAGGGTTTGCTTTGAAGGTATAAAAATAAACGCCGCTTGAAAATTTGTCAAAATTGAAATCGAAGGAGTACCATCCCGGCATTGAGTGCGAATTTTGTTTTGTGAATACTTCCTCACCAAGAATATTATACACCGATAACGATACATCACTCTCAAACGGAATTCCATATTTGAGTGTTGTTGAAGGATTGAACGGATTGGGATAGTTTGGAGAAACATAAAATTCCCGTGGAATACTTTCCATTGTTTCTTCCGTTCCTGTGATAATTTCCAATCGCAAGGGGATTACTTCCGGATTATGCAATGGGTCGTTATTTATAATAGAAAGCAAAGCGCGGTACGAACCAAACGGCAAAGTTGAAGATTTAACTTTTACACTTACGATTTGATTTCCGCCGGAGTTGATGATGCCGGAAGTTGGTGAAACCGAAATAAAATTTCCAACACCGCCATATTTAATTGCATTTGAAATGAGCCGCGCCATTTCATCGTTGTACTCATAAAAGTCCATTCCGAAATACAAAACATCTCCCGCCTGTACTCTTCTGTGGGTTACGATGTTTTTCCCGGATAATTGTTCGCAGATAATTTGTGTTCCATTCGATGAAATATGATTATTTCCGTGTAATATTGAAAACGTTTCTGAAAGATTTCTTATCCACGGACTGGTTGAATCAGTAACATTCGCGGTATAGGTTGAGGATGTTGCAATGCTTGATGTATTCAGTAATCCGGTTGCATTCAAAAAAGTCGTCGCTCCTCTATTCGCGTAATCTAACACAAGGATTGTCTTTCCTCTTTGAGCAAACGAACTGAGAACCGGAGCAAATGAAGTTCCAAGAGATGTAAGACTAACGATACTTTGTTCCGGTACAAGAAAAATATCTTTGTTATCAAGCAAAGAAGAAATCGTAATGGAGGAAGTTGTTGTCGTTGTATCAAGTGTGAAATCAGTATAGTACTGAGCAATCGCATTGATAGTATTTTCGAATTCTCCCCCACTCGAAGTATCTGCATAACCAATCCAAGCCAAGACTCTTCTCGAAGCAGAGGTATTCAGGAAACGCCTCCAATCGTCCGTTGATGCTGATGTAATTTCACCCTCACGATTTGATAGATTTTCTGTTTCGGAAAATCTATTTTTGTTTTTTTTCTGAACGAGATTTGCGCTCTGCTTATCATTTGCCTTACTTTCTGCGGATGAACTACCACTCAAAATTTCTATACTCCATTGCAATTCTCCCAATCCCGAATTATTTATCGTTAAGGTTTGTGTAGAAGAATCATTACGTGGAACAACAAATACGAGTGAATCCGGCTGAACCGTTATGAGCGGTGGGTGAACTCCGCGTCCCAATAAAAACAATTCAACACTTAAATTATTGGAATCATTACTTGAAATAGTGAATGAACCGGTTTGTAAACTTTCATCGGGAGGAAAAAATATTGCCGGGACACTTCTTTGACTGTGGCGCGGAATAACAAATGACGTTGAACCGCCAACAGTGAAAACAGAATCATTACTCGTGATATTGTGAATTTGTAAATCTGCCGAGCCGGAGTTCTTTATAACAAATTGCACCGTATCCATAAATCCGATATATGCGTTATGAAAATCAATCGTATCGGTAGAAAGGACAATTTTCGGAATTCCAATTACCTCAAGGCGTGCAGGGATGGTTTGGGGATTACGAATGGGGTCGTTATTGGCAACGAGAATTCTTGCTTGATAATTACCTCCTTCAACAGACCGTGCATCAAACGTTACTTCAACATTCTGATTTTCTCCCGGCGCAATTATTCCGTTAGTGGGAGTAAATGATAGAAACTCTCCGTGCGCCAGCCAATCGAATGCTTGGTTTGCAAACCGGCGGGTATCATCATTTGCTAAACCGTAGTATATATTGAAATCAGAGGTAACTTCATTTCCCGCGGTAACAATTCGTCCTGCACCATAATATGACACGACAATATGTGGTCGTTCAACATCATCGTAAACAATAACAGTCGCGGGACCGGAAACATTGAAATACGCGCCGTAACCGTTCCCATTAAGAGAATCTACTCCGGCTATAATGTTATGAGGATGGATATTGGTGAATGTTGCATCGAAAAAGCCAGGTAGCGCTACTTCCGAAATCCCTGTACTCTCAAGAAGTAAATTAACATTTTGAATTGCATAAAAACCATACGCCTGCAATAAAAGCGAACCACCAGTGTACATCCATTCGCGAAGGTTGAAAATATCTTCCATAGAAGCATTTTCTACATAATCGTCTATTACTATAATATCGAACGTATCTAACAGTGAATCTGTGACTGGAAAACTTAAGCGATGTACAATTGCGCCACGTGCTGTTATATCCTCGATAATTTGTCCGTAATAACTCCAGTTTAAAAACCCCACTCGCACATCTGTGAGAGACATAAACGAATCAGCCAAAGTCGCACTGTACCTCACTTTCTTATTTATAGAAAAGGAAGTCTTGCGTTTTGAATGTAACTTTTCCTCATCTGAATTTAACCTTAAAGCATTAAGTGGTACTGCGGGAAGTTGAAAGAAAGAACGCGACACAGAACCCACCGACTCAACAGACCATTCAAGTTCCCCTAAACCGCTGTTGGTAATCGTTAGAGTTCTGGTAGTTGTATCTCCTTCACGTACCGTAACCGAAAATGAATCCGGTGAAACTGAAATAAGAGGGGGATGAACTCCATTCCCTTTCAATACAACAGAGACCAGCGAATCCGTAACATCGTTACTCGTTATCTGCAACGCGCCGTTCACCATTCCAATTTCCGTTGGAAGAAATTGTACCCGGACATCTTGATGACGATAACTTCCAATAACGAATGGAGGCAAATCGAGAACAGTAAATTGCGATGGATTCGATATGATACTATGAATAAGGAGTGTATCGGAACCACTGTTTGAAACACGTAGCGTGAGTGTATCGGCATAATTGAAGAATGTTTTGCCAAAATCCAAAGTATCATGGGAAAGACTAATGCTTGGCGCTCCCTCAACATTGAATTGAATGGGAACAGTAAATGATGGATTAGCAGGGTCATTTGTTCGTAAAAACAAGTTTGCCCGATACGCTCCACCAAAAAGATTGGCCGCGGTTAACGTAAGATTTATTTCTTGATTTCCATTGGGTAAAATTATTCCCTGTGTCGGATGAATCGAAATCCAGTTTACTCCGCCGCCTGCCATACCCGCAAAAAACAACGATGGATACGAGCCTACTAACTGACCGGTATTCGGGTTATATTCTACAAGCCCTTGGTCATTATTAGTTGCAAACAATCTTCCTTGCACATAACCAAGCCCATTAATATATCCGTCGGTGAAAAAAGAGTTAAGAACATTTCCTGTAGTGATATCTAACTCAAATATTTCACCATCCGCATTACTCGCAAATAATCTTCCGTCTCCTCCATCAAATCCACCTTCTAAAAATACTTGTGGAGTGATAACACGAAGTATTTCGCCAGTTCCTGGATTCAATTCATAAATATTATTTGCATCAGTAAGTGCGTAAAGTAAATTATTAACATAAGCAAGCCCGTCAATATTTTCATCAGAAGCAGGTGTAGGATATACATTGATAACCGTACCATCTGAATGGTCAAGAACGTAAATCAAAGTGTCGTTATCAAAATCTGAATAGTAAAGATACTGACCAGAGTATGCAAGTCCAGTATAAATATCTGAATTGGGACCGGGGGTTGGAATACTTTTGATTGTTCCGCCTGTTAACAAGTCTATTTCGTAAATTGAATCTTCAAAAACACCAAAAAGTCTGGCATTGGAATTACGTGGGGAGTTGCTAAATGATGCGATACTTTTCTCCTGATTATTTTTCTTTGAAAGTTTTTTTGGTTGGAATGATTGTTGTTTTTGCCTGAACACATTTTTCCTTCTCATAGAAGGTTCCACTCTGTTCGTTCGTTGATAGAGTGAAAATTGAGAAACGGTTCTCGGTTGTTGATTCTTTGAATTTTGAATTTGGTAATCGGGCTCAATGGTGAAATCTAAAATTCCTAAACCGGAGTTTGTAATTGTAAGCGGAATGGTTATACTATCGCCTTCCAGAATTGTTCTACTGATGGAGTCGGGATTGATGCCAAAAACAGGAGGGTGTTGTATGATAAACGTTGCATCGCTCGTATCTGCAATTTCTGGATTTTCATTATCACGAACACGAACTAACGCTTGTGTTGTCGGTGTGTTCGGAACGTTCCAATAATACCGTCCCGCCGAATCATTCACAGTTGAATCAATCATCATCCACGATGTACCGTCATCGGTAGAATACTCAATTACGACATCTACCGTATCGTGTGCCGCCCAAAAAATTGAATCAGTGTAACCAATAGTAAAATACTCTCCACCGTTCGGACGAGTAAGTGAAATTGGTTGTTGAGAAAATCGGTAGAAAACAGAGGGCCAGTTACTGACGGTGTTGAGTGTTGTCGTTCCAACCGTCGAAGAGCCTGTCGGTCCATCAATAAAATGTCCGATACCACCGAGTGTATCTTCAATACCAAACGAAGCCGACTCTTCAGGATTGGGAAGTCCGCTGATGGAACCGTACCAAAATTCTATAATGCCCGAGGTTTCGTAAAGGCGAACCTGAAAATTGAGTTTTCTTCCTCCTTCATAGTACGAATCAACATTTCTCCATTCCACAACAAAAACTCGTGAAGGTTCAGAACCTAACGTTGAATAAAAAATAGCGGACGGAGAATTTACAGCAAGGTCGTCATACCAAGTAGCAATGGTTCGATTGGGTTCGAAGTCATTAAAGAGGTCATCGTTGTCGTATGATGTTGAAAATGAGATGGGAAAAAATTCCGAACCAAGTTCAATCCAACCATTTGTGCAAATTCCAACTTGGTCATAAATAATTCCATCATACCTGAAATTAAATGGGAGTGGAACTTCAATAACATCATCATCTCCGCTCGGACCCACATCGCCAGTGATGCTTGAATACGTTCCGGTAAATGTTGAACGTAAATAGGATGTTATTGTAGATTGCGAAAATGTACTTTGTGCGTAAAAAAAGAAAAGGAATCCCGCTATAAAACGGAAAGTATTTTTTCGAAAGGAATTCGTACTCATTATTTTCTCCTGAAAGTTTAGTGAAAAAAAATAGTTTGTAAATATTTTGATTCGTTATGCTTTTTTAGAATCAGGGGAGAAAATATGAAATTCACCATAAAAAACAAATTGCGCATTGCTTCGCAAATTTTCACAAAGTGAAAATTGGAAAAACGAACGGGCGGAATCATTTAAAATGCCAAAGCCCAATGAACGCACATAGGCGATTCACAGGGCTTTCATAACCAGTTTGTGGACTCTATAAGACTCGAACTTATGACCTCTTCCATGTCAAGGAAGCGCTCTAACCAACTGAGCTAAGAGTCCGCTTTGTTTCAATAAATAAAGTGCCGGGGATCGGAATCGAACCGACACAGAGCGCTTTACGTTCTAATGGATTTTAAGTCCATCGCGTCTACCAGTTCCGCCACCCCGGCAATATGGGTAGTGTTGTTATTCGTATCTGACTTTTGTCGAGGTGCCGGGCGGATTCGAACCGTCGCATAAAAGTTTTGCAGACTTCTCCCTTACCACTTGGGTACGGCACCGAACTCACAATTCAAAATTAAAAATGCAAAAGTAAAAGTGGATTGTAAGTGTACAGGTTTCGTTTTTTACTTCTGCATTGTTTGAGCGGGAAACGAGATTCGAACTCGCGACATTTACCTTGGCAAGGTAACGCTCTACCAGCTGAGCTATTCCCGCAAATTTATTTTTCTTTCAAAAAATTGCCGTCAAATATAATGGTTCTCACTGAATAGGAAAAATCGGTTGGCAATTTATCTGCTGATGCTTAAAATCGTGTACTCCATCGTTCCGGCTGGAACAGCAACTTTTATCATATCCCCTTTCTTCTTTCCTAATAATGCTTTACCGATAGGAGAGGTAACGGAAATTTTATTCTTTTCGAAATCCGATTCCTCTTGCGAAACAAGCGTGTATTCAACTTCCTTTCCATTCTTTTTGTTTTTCATTTTTACGCGGGAAAGAATGTACACTTTATCGTTGGGCAAATCTTTTGAATCAATGATACGCGCGCGGGAGAGTGTTTGTTCGAGTTGCACAATGCGGTCTTCAAACATTTGTTGCTCTTCTTTTGCCGCATCGTATTCAGCGTTTTCACTTAAATCGCCATGAGAACGCGCAATTCCAACTTTCTGCGCTAATTCAGGGCGCAGGACACGCTTCGAGTGGTCTAATTGTTTTTCTAATTCGAGAAATTTTTCGCGCGTTAAATAGACAACGCCGTTATTTTCATCTTTCATAAAGTAAAATTTGGGGTTCGGTTTATACGAAAAAAAAACCAATCCCAGATTTCTCAGGGACTGGCTGCAATAAAATGCGGAGTAAATTTACGTTTTTATTCCTTAAAAGTCAATAGTTTGCAATTTATTTTCTTCTTTGCTCGAGGAGAATAAAATGTCCCATCTTATCACGTTTCGTCTGTAAATATTTTTCATTGACGTGATTGGGGCCCATTTCCAGTGGGATACGCTCGACGATATCTAAGCCATAGCCATGGAGTCCGACAACTTTTTTCGGGTTGTTCGTCATCAATTTCATTTTTCCAACACCCAAGTCACGGAGAATTTGCGCACCGATTCCGTAGTCCCGTAAATCGGGACGAAAGCCGAGTTTTTCGTTAGCTTCCACGGTGTCCATTCCTTCGTCTTGTAATTTATATGCTTTAAGTTTATTCGAAAGACCGATGCCTCTTCCTTCCTGCCGCATATAGAGCACGACACCCTTTCCGGCTTGTTCAACCATTTTCATCGCAGTGTGCAGTTGTTCGTTGCAATCGCAGCGTTGGGAATGGAAAACATCGCCGGTTAAACACTCCGAATGTACCCGAACGAGCGTCGGCTCCTCGGAACGTATTTCTCCTTTCGTGAGAGCAATATGTTCTTTACCGTCTGTGTCGCATTTGTACGTGTGAACTTGAAATTCACCATATGAGGTCGGCAAATGCGTTGTTACAATTCGCTGCACAAGTTTCTCACGTTGCATTCGATACTCTATGAGCGCTTTTACGGTTACAATTTTCAAATGAAATTTTTCTGCAATTTTCATCAATTCAGGAATTCGCGCCATCGAACCATCAAGATTGAGAATTTCACAGAGTACCGCCGCGGGATAAATGCCTGCAAGTTTGCACAAATCCACGGATGCCTCGGTGTGTCCTGCTCGACGGAGAACGCCTCCTTCCATCGCACGCAACGGAAAAATATGTCCCGGTCGCGCAAGGTCGCTTGGTTTGGTTTTCGAATCAACCATCGCTCGTACCGTTGCGGCTCTATCGAACGCGGAAACACCTGTTGATGTTCCGTGAATATAATCTACTGAAATCGTGAAGGGTGTTTCGTGGAGCGAGGTGTTGCTTTCCACCATAAAATCCAATTTCAATTCAACGGCGCGGTGGTTAGTGATGGCGGCACAGATAATTCCCCTGCCTTCGGTCGCCATAAAATTAACGACTTCGGGAGTGCCGTACTCAGCAGCCACAATAAAGTCGCCTTCGTTTTCACGGTTCTCGTCGTCAACAACGATAACCACTTTCCCGGAGCGAATATCTTCTAAGACTTCTTCTACCGAATGAAATTTTGGAGTGTGGTCTTTCATAGTTTCACTTATCAAGAAATGATTCAACTGGAATAATTTGTTTTCGTTGAGTGAATTTGCAATTGAATACTTACTTCTGTTGCGGAGCGTCGGATTTGCGTGAAGCCACTGCCGATTTCTCTATTTTCACTTTTACATTATCGGCAATCTGAATAAGAAGCGTTGTATCTTCGATGCCGACAACGGTTCCATGTAGCCCGCCAATAGTAGTGATTTTATCGCCTTTCGAAGTTCCGTCTATCAATGCTTGCCGTTCTTTCTGGCGTTTCTGCTGCGGACGAAGAATCAAAAAATAAAAAATTGCGATGATGAGTCCGAACATTATCACGGTACTGAATAAACTTCCGCCCGCATCGCCTTGTGGTGCCATTGCTATTATATAGTTCATAGTTGTTTAATATTGGTAATTAAGTTAATTGATTTCAAAACCTATTTCTTGCTTTTGCACTTCTACATTATTATCAAATGAGGAAAGAGAAGTGAGCATTTCTTTTTTCCACTCTGAAAATTGTTGCTCACGAATTGCCTGTCGCGTTTCTTTCATTAGCCATTGATAGAAATATAAATTGTGAATCGTCGCCAATTGCAATCCTAGAATTTCTTTCGTCATAAATAAATGACGAAGATATGCGCGGGTAAAATTTCTGCACGTGTAACATTCACATTCATCATCTATCGGCGTAAAATCATTTTTGTATTCTGCGTTGCGGAAATTTATTTTTCCCAAACGTGTGAACACATTTGCATTTCTTCCGTTGCGAGTCGGCAACACACAATCGAACATATCCACACCGCGTTCAATCGCTTCGAGTAAATTTTGCGGCGTTCCAACTCCCATCAAATAACGTGGCTTATTTGTAGGAAGAATTTCGTTGCAAACTTCTACCATTTCGTACATCGTTTCGGCAGATTCGCCAACAGCAAGTCCGCCGATTGCATAACCTTCGCAGTCGAGTTCAATCAAACGCTTCGCAGAAATTTCTCGCAACTCGGGATACACATTTCCCTGAACAATTGCGAACTGCGCTTGTGAATGTTGATACAATTCTTCCGTTGTGAGAAATTGTGTTCGTCCTCGTTCTGCCCAACGCAACGTGAGTTCATTTGATTTTTTCGCTTCGTCGAATGTTGAAGGAAACGATGTGCATTCATCAAGCATCATCATTATGTCTGAACCAATTGTTCGTTGAATATCCACCACATTTTCCGGCGTAAAAAAATGATACGAGCCATCAATATGCGATTGAAAACGAACTCCTTCTTCAGAAAGTTTTCGTAATTCCGAAAGAGAAAAAACTTGAAAGCCACCGCTATCAGTGAGAATTGGCTTTTGCCAATTCATAAATTTGTGCAACCCGTTTGCCTCACGAAGAATTTCCATTCCGGGACGCAAATATAAATGATAGGTGTTTCCCAAAATTATTTGTGCGCCGATTTCAACAAGTTCACGCTGCTCGATTGCTTTCACCGTTCCTTGCGTTCCCACCGGCATAAATGTTGGAGTTTCAATGATGCCATAGTCAGTTTCAAGAAATCCGGTGCGCGCGCTTTTGTCTGTTGTCAATAAGAGGAAATTCATTGGTTATATGGTTGGGGGTTGGGGGTTGGAGGTTTGTGGTTTGAATCTAATAAACTCAAACCGCAAACCGCAAACCCTTACTGCTGCGTTTGCGTTCGCTTTATTTCGTCACGAATTTTTGCAGCGAGTTCATAATCTTCGCGCGTAATTGCATCGTTGAGTCTGTTCACCAAATTTTCCATACTCTTTAAACCGGTATCGCGTTGTGTTCGTTGCCGTGATGGATTAGAAGCAGATGGCTTATTCGGTTCATCCTCAGGAATAAACGACGCTTCATCCATCACATTTTCGTTTACAAAAATAGGAACACCGAATCGAACGGCAAGCGCGATAGCATCACTCGGACGTGAATCTATTTCCTGACTATCAACATTGAGATGTGCAAAAAATGTTCCGTCGCGCAAATCATTTATTACAACTTCGGATAGCGACGAGCCAACAGAATCCAAAATATTTTTTACCAAATCGTGCGTGAGAGGTCGCGGTGGTTTTATTCCTTCCATTTCAAGTGCAATAGATTGCGCCTCAAATGCTCCAATAATAATCGGCAACCGGCGCAGACCATCGGCTTCACGAAGAATCAGCGCGTACGCTCCACCACTCGTGGGACTTGTTGTGAGTCCAACGATATCAACTAAAATTCTATCAATGGTTGGCATTTATCGTCCCGTAACTTTTTTAACTTCTTGAATCATTGATGGAAGGACAGAAAACACATCGCCGACAATTCCATAATCGGCAAGTTGAAAAATCGGCGCGTCTTTATCTTTGTTGATTGCAACAATAAATTTTGAACTCGACATTCCTGCAAGATGTTGCACTGCTCCCGAAATCCCGCACGCAACATAGAGCGAAGGAGAAACTGTTTTTCCTGTTTGTCCCACTTGCTCATCGTGCGGTCGCCATCCGGCATCAACCACAGCGCGCGATGCTCCCACGGTTCCGCCAAATGCATCGGCAAGTTGTTCGATGAGATTGAAATGTTCCGGCGCTTTCATTCCTCTTCCACCGGAAACAACGATGTTCGCTTCTGTTAAATCCGGTCTTCCCGTTGAAACAGAAGTCGAAACAACTTTGGTAGAAAAATCTTGGTCGGTAAAATTGAGTGAAATTTTTTCTATTGCTGTTGCGCTTCCATTCGGAGATGATGCGGTAAACACATTTGGTCGAAGCGAGAAAATTTTTGTCGCCGTTGTTACCTTTACATCAATCATTGCTTTTCCGGCATAGATTGGTCGCGTTGCAATGATTTCTCCGCTATCAACTTTTAACGCGGTACAATCGGTCGCAAGTCCGGCTTCTAATTTCACTGCAATGCGGGGCGTTATATCTTTTCCCATTTGACTTGCGGAAAAAAGAAGAACATTTGCATTTCGCTGTTTCGCAATATCTGCAACTGCTTTTGCATACGCAGTCGTGGAATACTGATTCAATCGTTCATCTTCTCCAATAAGAATTTTCGATGCGCCAAATCCAACAAGTCGTTGCGCAAGTGATTCGACTTTACTTCCGAGTAATAATATTTCTAACTCAGCGTTGAGTTGTGTTGCAAGCGTTTTTCCTGCTGTTGCAACTTCAAACGCAAACTTTTTTAATTGCCCTTCGCGTTGTTCGGCAAATACGAGTACTTTCATTTTGTAAAAAATAAATTGGTTTGAGGTTTGCGGTTGGAGGTTTGTGGAATTTATTTTACTCAAACCACAAATCTACAACCTCTAACCCTTAAATAACTTTCGCTTCTTCGTGTAACAATTTCACTAACTCTTTCACTGCAGTTTCATCCGTTCCAAGAATTTTTCCACCGCTTTTTGATGCCGGTTTTTTCATTTCCATAACTTCAACGCGGTTTGCAATTGTTTGCGGAATTTTTTCTTCAATCGGTTTTGATTTTGCGGACATTATTCCTTTTAATGAAGGATAGCGCGGTTCGTTCAATCCTTTTTGCGCGGATATAACACACGGAAGTTTTGTTTCTACTTTTTCGTGTCCCCCTTCAATTTCTCTTTCGCAAATTATTTTTCCGTCAGCAATTTCCATTTTCACAACGACGGAAACGGAAGGCATTCCAAGAAGTTCTGCAACAATTCCCGGAATTTGTTCGTCGTAATAATCAATGGACATTTTTCCAAACAAAATTACATCCGCAGAAATTTCTTTGATTGCATCGGCAAGCGCTTTTCCAACAGCAAATGAATCGCGAACGGAAACGTCTTTCAATAACACCGCTTTATCAATTCCCATTGCAAGCGATTTGCGAAGCGTTTCTTTGTGCGTATCGCCGCCAAGGGAGATTGCAACTACTTCACCACCATTTTTTTCTTTCAACCGCAGACCCTCTTCAATCGCAAACTCGTCGTACGGACCGAGCATCCAGTTTACGCCGGTTGGGTCAATAAGTTTTCCATCCGTTCCGACTTTTACTTTGGTTTCCGTATCGGGAACGTGATTTACGCAGACTACAATTTTCATTTGATTACTTTAAAACGTGGGATTCAGAAATTTTGCGGGAAAAATATACTTAATAGAGAGGCAAGAGCAAAACAATGTTCGTGAAACCTCTGAAAAATTGGTAGGACAGAGATTCTGGATTGCCAGAAGAATAGAAATTGAAGTAAAAACAACACACAGGAATGTCTATTCCACTCTCATTATGGTTTTTCAGAATTTTCATCACCGATAGTGGTGGGGTGATGTTACATTTTTACCGTAAAAAAAACGGGCTGACGTTATGCGTCAACCCGTTTATCAGCAGAATATCTTTCCGTTATTTCATCAACACAATTTTTTTCACCGCCGTAAAATATCCTCCGTCGTAAAGCACATTCATCCGGTAAAAATATACCCCGCTCGAAAGTGTATTTGCGTCAAATTCTACTTCGTGTTCACCCCCCTCAAATTCTTCGTTGTTCAGAAGTGTTTTCACTTCCCTGCCGAGAACATCATAAATTTTCAACGACACCAATCCATCATCTGCCATCTGAAATCCAACCGTTGTCAATGGATTAAACGGATTGGGATAGTTCTGGTTTAAGGAATACGTTTCCGGAATAAATACTGGAGACGGAAGCACATCGGAAGAAGTTTTATCCCTGGAGTAGCGGACAAACTTTACATCGGCGGCTGTGAACGTCCCTTGCAGCCGAATCGCAAACGGATTTTTTGTTGCCGCGACTTCTTCCGCGCTGATGAGATAATTCGTCGAATCTAACGGCGCGTAAAACCCGAGATGAATGCGTCGCAGAAACTTCGCAAGGTCGTCAAGGTTCTCATACGCGTCATTATTGGTTACGCCGTTTCTCTCCCAATACGTCAGCAATGTATCGAGATACCCTTTTACTCTCTTCAACGGCTGTCGCTTCAACTGCCGGTTCATCAACACAAACGATGTATCCAACAGCAAGTCGCCAAATCCAACCGGAGTGATTCCATAATTGCTTGCCTGAATGTTTAACTCCAGTAATACTCCCTGTTCCCATATTACGTTATTATTCACGCGCGCATCGGGCTGAATGTTCTTATTGAATTTGCGGTTCTTTTTTCCGAATTGAAAATAACGCAGTGAATCAAGAGGATACGAACGCCCCGAATGTACGCCGATAAACAATCGCCCTAATGAAGATGCTTTTTTATACGCTATCCACGCATATTTCTTCGCCGAGTCCTTTACCGGTTGCGCAACACCCAAGAATGTGCCGCCGCTCTTTCCTAATTTTTTGAACACGCCCTCCACCGCCGTTGCCATATTCGGTTGTTCCTTCAACACCCCCTTCTTGAATTTTATTTTCTTCCCTTTTTCCGATAACTCCGTATATGCAGCAAACGTGCGGAAATAGGCAGTATCGGGAGTGAAGTAATTCACAAACGTTATCGAATCGAGTTTCTCCTGCGAGAGCGATACATACACACGGTGGGAATCAAGACTGACAGATGTTCCGTTCCGGTATTGTTGCATCGGTCGCCATTCCGCGCTATCAAACTGTTCCGCAATGAATACCCCCGAGCCGATTTCTTCAATGAGAAGTTCCGATTCATTCGTCGTGGCAATGATGTTATTCGTATCGAGCGAACCGCTGTAAATTTTTATGTTCCAGTCCTTTGCAACGCGGTCAATTGTTGTTGCGGGATTTTTATCCACATCAACAAGCACTTTCACTTTCAACGCGCGAGCGCTTTTCATTATTCCGAGAGAATCTTCCGGGATTCCTTTTAACGCTGTCGGGTCGTAATTGAGCGATACTGTTACCGGCGAATATGTTGGAAGCGCTGTCCCCGATTTCTCCGTCCCTGCCGCTTCCGTAGTTATTTCATACAACGGTCCGACTGTTGAGTCGCCTAATTTATGTCCTACCTGTCCGAACACCCACTTTGAATACGAAGTAATATTCCCCAGCCGAATATAATTATTTTGTGTGTCAACCGTTCCTCCCTTGAACGCAAAATACCGCGACGTATCTGCCGAGAGTGTCGGAAATTTTGCGATGGTTACATACTCGGGATTATTGCCGATGGTATCAATCTCAATGGAGGTATTCGGGCTGTGGAATTGATAGGCAACTGCTGTTTTTCCCGTTTGACCTTTTACACGGCGGCGCATTGCTCCATTACGGATTGTCCCGCTTCCCCGCACACTCGTCGGCTCGTCGTTTTCAATGACAATCGTATCGGGGATGCCGCCATTTTCACTTACGGTAAATGCCGCATCCACTTCGAGCGAATTTTGAACAACGATTTTTCCCTGTGTTTCCATTAAACTGTTCGTGTTCGTGATGTCGTAGAATTTGGTTGTGGTGGATGAAGCAAATTTTCCAGGACCGCCTCCACTTCCTACAATTTGTTGTGTCGTTCCCACGATAACAATATGCGAACGACCGGGATTAAACGTGCCGTTCACCAAAAAATTTCCTCCAACGTTCATTGTGGGAACCGATACCGTATCAATTAAAAAACTACCGTTGATGGTAAAATTTCCGAGGAAGTTGATTGCGCCGCTTCCCGAAACTTGAATCGTTGAACTATCCGAAAGAATCAGTGTTCCAAGAGTTTGATTGCCGGGGTGCAAACTATCAGTATTCAATACTATGGTAAAGTTTGGCGGGATAACTATTGAATCCGCAGCAGTGGGAATGTGTCCGCCGCTCCACATTGTTGAGTCGTTCCAATGAATTGTGCTATCAGGAGGAGGAGTAACGACGATAACTCCATTGTTGATGTTTTTGAGAACGGAAACGGTGTCGGAACCACCATTCGCAACAGCAATATCGCCATCACCGTCGCCGTCAACATCGCTCACAAAAACCGAAGTTGGAAAAATCCCTACTGCAAAATCTGCTTTTGCTGCAAAGGTTCCGTTGCCATTGTTCCTTAGGATGGAAACGGTGTAATCACCTTTATTCACAACCGCAAAGTCGCCATCGCCGTCACCGTCCACGTCGTTGATAAAAACGGATACGGGAAGACTTCCAGATGTATAATCTTCTTTTGCTATGAATGTTCCGTCGCCATTGTTCTTCAAGATGGAAACGGTACTGGCACTTCGATTCGCAATAGCAAGGTCGCCATCGCCATCGCCATCCACATCGCTTATGAAAACGGATACGGGAAGAGTTCCTGTGGGATAATCTACTTTCGCGGCAAATGTTCCGTTGCCATTGTTCTTCAGGATGGAAACAGTCCAGTCATTTTCATTCGTAGCAGCAAGGTCGCCATCGCCGTCTCCATCCACATCGCTGACGTAAACGGAATTGGGATTAGTTCCCGTCGTATAATCTACTTTCGCGGCAAATGTTCCGTTGCCATTGTTCTTCAGGATGGAAACAGTGCTGGAAGAATAATTCGCAACAACAAGGTCGCCATCGCCATCGCCATCCACATCGCTAATGAAAACGGAATTGGGAACGCTTCCCGTCGTATAATCTGCTTTCGCTGCAAATGTTCCGTTGCCATTGTTCTTTAAGACGGAAACAGAGTTGGAAGAAAAATTCGCAACAGCAAGATCGCCATCACCATCGCCGTCCACATCGCTGATGAAAACGGATTGGGGAACACTTCCTGTTGTATAATCTACTTTCGCTGCGAATGTTCCATTGCCATTATTCATTAAGATGGAAACTGTGTTAGAACTCCCATTCGCAACTGCAAGGTCGTTATCGCCGTCGCCGTCAACGTCGCTGACAAAAACCGAAGCAGGCTGAGAGCCAGTTGCATAATCTACTTTTGTTGCAAATGTGCCACTGCTTGCAACACTACTAATGGTGAATTGAGAAACAAATGGCATAATAGATGTATACGTCGCATCAAACACACCGCTTGTTACATCAACCGTTACAATTTCCCCATTCTTAAAATCGTTTGTGGGATTGAATGATATAGTTGTACCTGCCTTTTCTCCTCCACCGATAGAAAAACTTCCGTAATGTTTTCCACTGACACTTCCGGTTACTACAAACGATGACGATGATAATGAACTATCATCAATATCCGTGTTAAACGTTACAGAGATATCTGTTGATGGAGAAACATTGAGCGCATTTTGTGCGGGAAAGATTGCGGTAACACCATTAAGATTCTTAAAAAGAGATACAGTTTTGCTCGTGGTATTCGATATTGCCATATCCGTTCTACCATCGCCGTCAATATCACCTATGGCAGCGCTCCAGGGTGCAACCCCGGTCGCTAAATCAAATTTTGAGTCGAAAAGAATTGAACCGGATGTACTGGTGTTACGAAGTACAGAAATGGAATTACCTGTGCTATTAACAACCATCAATTCGGGCTTTCCATCGCCATCCAAATCATTTATGGATGCGCTTCTTGCCGTACCTCCTGCGGCAAAATCCACTTTCGATGCAAAAGAACCCGATGTAATTGAGCCGGTTGAACTCGTATTTCTTAAGACAGAAACAGTACCAGCGTTCTCATTCGGAACGGCAAGGTCAAGTTTATCATCGCCGTCAAGATCGCCAATGGTCAAAATGCGAGGATAACTTCCAACAGCAAACGATACGGGAGAACTTAAGGATGAACCCGTGAAGGAACCGGGAGTACTCACGTTTTGATAGACTAAGACCGTATTTCCTACATATTGTGTTGCCGCAACTTCCGGTTTTCCGTTTCCATCAATATCCCCGACAACAACACCGACTGCTCCATTACTGACATTAAAATCTATCTTTGCTGCCATTCCAATAGAGTCACCGGAACTTGTATTTCGAAATACGGTTACTGTCCACCATGTAGCAACGACAATATCGGGTTTCCCATCCACATCCAAATCAGCTACGGTAACATCATAGACATCTCCACCGGAAGTAATATCTACTTTTGTTTCAAACGAACCAGCGGTAATACTGCCGGTTGAAGAAGTATTTCTGAGAATAGAAATTGTTCCACCCCCGGTATTTGCCACGATGATATCGAGTTTGCCATCACCGTCAATATCTGCTATATCCATAGCCCAGGGACTGGTACCCGTTGCAAAGTCAACGGGAGCGCTAAACGTACTGTTGGAGAAACTGCCGGGAGTACTAATGTTTCTAAAAACGGAAACGGTATTATCGGAATCATTAATCACAACGAGGTCGGGCTTGCTGTCTCCATCCATATCGGCAAGTGCGGGTCGCCACGGTCGTCTATTTGCAGTGATATCCACTTTAGCGCCAAACGATTTTGTACTTACGCTTTGCAGTTCATCGAAAGTTACGACAAAAGGTAGTGTAGAATTTGCTGATAAACGATTGGAAAGAACCGTGATGGGTTTGTATGTTGCACCCGTTGGAACTGCAACCGTAAGCGAAGAGGAATCGCCTCCCGTTACACTTGCTTTTACACCTCCAAAATAGACAATGTTATTTGCAGAAGTTGCGTTAAAGTTCGTGCCGGTAATCGTTACCGATGAACCGACAGCCCCGCTTCTTGGCGAAAAGTTCGTGATGGCAGGAACTTGCGCAATGAGGAATGAGGAATGAAAAATTAGGAATGAGAAAATAATAGTTGCGAGAGAGAGTAGATGTTTCATAGTAATATCCCGTGTGAATAATGGTGAGAAAAAATTGTAACGCGAAATGCCCGACATTGTCATTCCCGCGAAAGCGGGAACCCACTTTTCATTTTGCGATTTGTTGTAGCCCCAAACTTTAGTTTGGGGGAAAGAGAAACCCACACCTCTTGTGGCTTCAGCCACATTATCCCTCGACTCCGCTCGGGATGACAATTGACTAAATTCAAAAAGAGATTGGAGTTTTGTTTTACGAGAAAATATATTTTTCATCGTTACGCGGAAAAAAAATTTGTACTGACAATCCACAAACAGAATTATCCAAAACACCCGGGGGATAAAATATCCCGGTCTCGTTAGATGAGGAAAAGGGTTGCTTTGTACGTCCGATAAAAAGCGGTTGCAATATAGGAATTACAGTATAAGTAACAAACGGAAATGCTCAAAAAAAATCTCCCCTTCTTCCCGCCCAAAACATTGGTGAGGAAAAAGGGGAGTTGTTCATCATCCTCTATAACCTTCACGGTTTTCAAAACCTTGAAGGTTTCCAGAGCTGTTTCTGCTTACTCCGCCCCTTCAAAGCCGCAGATGGCTTTTGCTTCATCTGACCACTGCCCGACTTCCTGGTCGCCGAGGATATACCTCATCCTGTAAATACGCGTTTCGGGCACATTCGGGGTTATGTTTTTCCGCATATCTTTTTCTAAACGCGTCCACGTGGTTTCGTTGCCGCGTTTACATTCAATTATCACGCCGTCAAAAATATTCTTCCGCCAATCGAGGCGTACTCTATCGCCGAGCACCACGACCTCGAAATCGGGTTTCACATTATCCAAACCACCAGGGAATGCGGGGGTGTCCGGCGGGACAATCCCCAACTCTTCACCAATGGAAACGGTATAATCGGGGTGCGTTTTCAAGCGGCTCGCAAGTTTCCGCACCGCATGGCGGGACGCGGAATGCGTATCGTTCTTTGCCTCCACCACCGAATGCATTGTTTGCTTAATCGCCTGCACTTCGCTTAACTTTGTGCGAACGGAAAGTGCGTCCGCTTGCACAGCAGTTATTTCATCATTGGTAATTCCTAACGTCGGTCCGTGTCCCACGAGTTTGTTCCCGAAGTTATCATACCAGAATGAATATTGCGAATCTCCCTTCGGGAGATAATCTTTGTTTGTCATATATATTCCTGTTTAATTAAAGAGTTTATAAAATAAGATTAATTATATGTACCTCTGCTCTGCACCGCACGTACTTCAAAGGGAATATAATTTCGTTCAAGCAGCTTGTCTCGCTTTCACAAAGAAAAAACGACCTTCCTTGCTTGACGACCATTCCTGGATATTGCAGGGGAATCTCTGCTGCCCCGCGGGGTGTTCCTGCTTCTTGCAGGGAACCCTTAGCATCATCAGGGGAATTCCTCTTCACTTCGGGAAACTCCCTGACGTTATCGGGATTCTTCCTCGTCATTTCGGGATGCCCAAAGCATAACGAGGGGAGTTCCTGCTTGTTTCGGGGGAGCCACTGCAAACTCCGCAGAAGTTCCCGCAAATGAGAGAAAAGCCCCTGCCGTTTCGGGAGAAGTTCCTGCTCGTAAAAGCGAACCCCACGAAATTGCCGGGGAAGTTCCTTCTTTTGAAAGAGAAACCCCTGAGTGTTTCGGAGTACTCCCTGATAATGCGCGGAACATTCCCGTAGGAAATGATGAAACCACACATTTGTCGGGGGAGTACCACGAATCGAGTGAGTAAACCCGCGTTCAGCGCAGAGATATTTTAATAATTGTAATTGCCTCCTCCGGTGATGGGAGGATGTATTAGGGGGGAAACGGTAAACTTTTCTGGGAAGATGTCCTTTATCCCGTAAGGGATGTTGCTCATTTTCCCATTGGTATTTCCCCGCGAAGCAGTGCGGTACATTGCTTCGGACGGGTAAAATATAAGAGGAAGTTCGGAAAAATGCAAATGGGGGGGGTGAGAATTTCTGAAATTGGTAGGACAGACATTCTTGTCTGTCAGAAGAATAGAAATTGAAGTAAAAACAACATCGGGCTGAGAAAAGAACTCAACCCGATGTTTTTTATATGGCCGACTATATGCCTACGAAGTATCGAGTGGAACGTTACCTTTCGCTCGATAAACGAAAGTAAAGGAGCAGCAGGGATCTGCGGCAAAAAAACAGTGGATAATTTTTACGCTGTTCAACTGTTTTTTTCAGGCACGTTCCTATCACCTTTCATATGTAATACGAACAGCAACCGATGCGGTGGATAAAATTACGAACTATCTTTTAAAACACAAAACGAAAACAAAAAAAAAGAGTTACCGCAATTGCCATCACCCGAGGAGATGAATACGCATTGTTCGTCACTTCATCAAAACCATCTTCTGTACTGCAGTATGGTTTTCTGTTTGTAAGCGAGTAAAATATATTCCGCTGGGGAGTTGCGAGGCATCGAATTGTATTTCGTGTTTGCCTGCTTTCGTCCATTCATTATTCAATAATGTCGCAACTTCTTGTCCGAGCACATTGTATATTTTCAACGTGGTTTGTAAGGGCAATTCATGAATTGCCCCTACGGGGATTTCAAACCGTATTGTCGTTGTCGGATTAAACGGATTGGGATAGTTTTGCAGCAGAACGAAATCGCGAAGCGAACCCGCATTGTGCACTACCGATGCAGAAAATTTCTTATTCCGATAGAACTGAATGCCGCCGTGATAATTTCCTACAAACACATCGAGGTCGGTATCATCGTCAATATCCACGAAGAACGGGTCCACTTCGGTTGCGGCATCGGTATTTGCAAAATGCCGGGTGAGGAGGGTGAATTGCGGATTTTGCGCCGTGCCGATATTTTCGTAGTGTTCAATCCCCCCTTCGCTGGTGCCGATAAATAAATCGTAATCGCCGTCGTTATCGTAATCCGCAAAAAAAGGTTTTGCGTACTGTCCTGCGGTAATGTTTTGAAACCCTGCATTTTCCAACACCGGGAGAAAATTCGTTGCGCTCCCAACGTTGCGATAAAAAGCGATTTTGCCGTTGGGTTTTCCCACAAACAAATCGAAATCGGTATCGCCATCTATATCCACGAATGCGGGAGCGAGACTTTGCGAAACACGAATGGAATCGGTGGCAGGAAACGGCGTGAGTGTAAACGATGGGGATTGCGCCGTTCCGGTATTTTTGTAGAACGGCATCCTTCCGGAAAAATTGCCGACGAACATATCGTAATCTCCATCCGCGTCAATATCAACGAAGACGGGGTCGTAATCATAATTGCCGCTCACGTTTGCAAAATTGGAATCGGCAAGAACAAATGCGGCGGTGTTTTGCGGAATGTTCGGCTCGTTGCGAAAAAACAGAACCCCTTTATCCACGCTGCCGATGAACATATCCTTATCGCCGTCGGCATCAATATCACAAAAGGCGGGATGAGAATTTTTTCCGACATCGAGCATCGGAAGAAAATTATTCGTTATCCGTTGGAATTGAAACGACGAGGGGGTTCCTGTATTTCTAAAAAACGTAAAACTGTTTTGCGACGTTCCGGGATGAAGTCCACCGACAAATAAATCGAAATCGTTATCTGCATCAATATCCACAAGTACCGGCATATTAAAACCGAAAGAATGTACCGGGTCGCCCGCAGGAAACGGAAGAGTATCGAGGAACATTGAATCATTGACATTGCGGAAAAAAAGCAAGCCGAAGGAAAACAAATCACCATAAAACAAATCGTTATCATTATCCGCATCAATATCGGCAAAGCGTAAGGCAGCAGCGCCGTGTTTGAAGGGGTTTAGGGTTTGGGATGTGAGTTTTGTGGAAAACGTGTTATCCCTGATTGTATCATCCCGAGCGAAGCCGAGGGATTTCCCGCCGATAATTTGAATACTCTGCCAGAAATCGGTAACAAAAACAAACTGCGGCGAAGTACCTGTTCCACTGTTCCGGTAAAAATTAATCGTACCGCTTGCGCTGTTCACCGAAAAAAAATCCACATCGCCATCGTGGTCAATATCGGCAAAGGCAGGAACGCTGTTTAATCCTCCGAGCATTGGTAACCCGTTTACATCTCGCATCATTGAATCGTAAAGAGTAAAGTTCGGATTTTGTACCGTGCCGGTATTCAGATACCATCGGATATTGCTGGAAAAATCATCCGTGAGCAAATCCGCACGTCCGTCGCCGTTCAAATCAACAAAAAGATACCACATCAAAAATCGGGGAAGTGTCCGCTCGCCGGTGGCAAGTTGAAAATCCGGCGTGATGGAACTGCCGTCGTTGCGATAGTAATCGAGCGATTGGTTTCCTTCAAACAAAAACAGATCGAAATCGCCATCGCCGTCGGCATCGAAAAACTGGTGGTTAGGATTATTCACCCCGCCGGAAAAGGGAAGCGCAAGTTGTACGCCGTTTATACTGCACTCGGGTGCGTTCGCAATGCGCTCAAACGGTTGAGCAAAACTGTTCGCGCCGAAAAAAAAGCAACCGATAAGAACTAAGAGAAAGCGTATCATTCGACAGGTGTTCAATCGGGTTTTTTCGGTGGAGGAACACGCTCTTTATCCGGCGTATGTTTTTTTTTCTGAGAGGACGAATCCATTTGCGCCTCCAAGAGTTTTAACGAATCGAGTATTTTTTGCGCAGATTTGTGTATCGTGATACGGCGAAAGACAGGGGCAACCTGATACACTGACGAATCTTTTTCAAACTCGGCAGATTTTTTCAGGATGTCCATCCCTTTCTTAAACTCAAGTAAGGTAAATCCCTCCTCGGGGTCGTATTGGAGCAATTTCCCGCCGTAGCGTTTGGGAAGTATTTCGGCAGAGTCGAGCGGAATAATTTTTTTCAGATAAAAACTTACGAGTTGGTCGAAGTATTCCACCCGTTTACCTTTATAGATGCCCGATTTTATTTCCTTCCCTTCGATAAAACGTTCCTGCGAATACGTTACGGTGAAGGAAAAGAGAAGCAGGAGAAAAACATATTTCATAGTTTTTAAAGAATTGTTGGGACAAAAATTGTGGGTGCAAATATAGAAAATATTTTTTTCTCTCTCTTGGAGAACACAAAACTTTTCCTTATATCCTTCTCGGTTTTTTTGCTGCGGGTGGTTACAAATTATGAGCGTAACGATTTGCAGCAGGTGGTAACGATACACTTTGGTTGTGGAACAATTGTATTTGAGCACATCTTTTCTCACTCTTCTTGTGTGTGAGGTTATAATTTACCTGCCTCACACTGCCGATTTTTTTGTACCCCCCCCCCAAGGGTATAAGCACTTCTCTTTTACCCTTTTCGCTTTATCCCATTCTTTGCACCGAGCAGTTACTGCGCCCGCCGTAACTGTGCGAGTGTTTTCTTAACTCCCGACTGCGGAGTATGCAGTTACAATTTTATTTTCAATTAACCCACGCTTTGCGTGGAAAAAACTTATTTACAATTTTAGGAGAAATCCCATGAGAAAAATTATTCTCGCAACACTCGTTGTTGCAATAACCATCTCTGCGTTTCTTTTCGTAAGTTCGCAGAGCGATAATGTGCAGGCAAATATGCTTGATATACCTAATACCATTGAAGGTACTTGTTATCCCGATGGACCGGGTGACCCTTTAGATGGACTCATAGTGACGTGCACTGGACCTAACGGACCTTTTATAACATACTCGGATGGAAATGGCCATTATTTAATCCAGACCCAATTACTTGAATGGGATTCCGATTACACGATAGAGGCTAAAAGCGTAAACTTTGAATCTCAAGGTGGTTGGAAGGGAACTATTTACGTCCACACTCCAAGTTGTGAAAATCCTCCGTGCACATCTTGGGGATCAATTACCAGGAATATCACTTGCGCATATTATGATAGTCCGAATTAAGCATTATTTACGCTTATCATAATTAAACAATGAGAGGGGTCGCTTATCTCCTCTCATTATTTTTCAAATAATTTTAATATGCAATCATCAATTATGTATATCAAATGTCTTTCTTTTATCTTTTTCGTTGTTGCCCTTTTATTTTCTCCTCTCTTTGCTCAACATCCTCCATCGCTTCTACCAGGTTTTCCCATCATAATTGATTCTCTCAATTTTGCCGCAAGCCAACCTGTGCTTGCAGACTTAGACGAAGATGGGAAAGAGGATATTATTGTTTCTAAAAACTCGCCTCCCTTTCTCATCTTCGCATATAATATAAATGGACAGGTATTGGATGGATGGCCCCAACCAGTAAATCAAGGAACCTTTGCCCTCGCCGCAGGCGATGTTGACGGCGATGGGCATACTGATGTTGTCGCGAGAACTACCTATAGCATCTACGCATTCAATCGTTTTGGAAATTTGATGCCAGGGTTTCCGCAGCGTTTTGCAACTGCGTGGGATAATTTAGGACGGAGGAAAATGGCATTGTATGATCTGCACAATCATAACACGTTAGATATTATCACCGCAACGTACAATCGAGTACTTGTTTACCATTCCGATGGAAGTTTGCACCCGGGTTGGCCCCGTAATTTGCCAGGGAAAAATGCTCTGTATCCTACCGTAGGTGACCTCAATCTGGATGGTGAAGCTGAAATCGTTATCTGTTCATACCGCACGAATACACAAACGAGAAATGACTCCGGATGGATATTTGTTTTGTCGCAAGATGGAAATGATTTACCCGGATGGCCAAAGTTATTAGATTCTAATTATACCTTGTTTAATTCTGCTTCGTTGGCAAATACAAACGATGATGATTCCTTGGAAATAATTATTGCGAGCAATCATCACATTACTGACGGTACATCAATCTCAAAAATAAGTATTTATTCTCCGAGCGGAATTTTGTTAAAACAGTGGTACAACCCTCGGCCACCGGATTACATTGCCTTTGGTGACATTGCCATTGGCGACATTAATAGAAATAGTTCATTAGAATTAGCCGTCAGCGACCGGCTTTATAACACCTACTTATTTGACACAGATGGAGAACCCTTTCCCGGGTGGCCTCAATTTATAGAAGGGCATGCTTATTTTCCTCCTATTCTTGCGGATATAAATAATGATAGCATTCCTGAATTATTTATGGGCTATTTTGCTTCCCCTCAAGATACAGGAAAATATTATGTATTCAATGTTTCAGGACAACAGTTACCTTGTTCTCCATTTAAAGTCTATGGGAATACCGGAGTTGACGTACCAATTTTTTCCGATATGGATAATAATGGTTCAATGGAAATGGTGTTTATCTCTGCTATTTTAGACGGGGCAAGTGGTTACGCATTAAGCGCATATAGTTTCCCCGGTGCACAATTTACAAAAGAAGGTTCACCATGGCCTCAATTAGAACACGACCGACACAACACGTTTCAATATGGTTACATCCCAAGCGATAATGTTGTTTCTGTTCCTTCCTTCGAGAGAACTCCGCTTCAATTTTCTCTTTTGCAAAATTATCCCAATCCGTTTAACCCAAAAACTGCTATTGGCTTTTCGCTGTTGGCTGTTAGCAATGTTACGCTCAAAGTGTATGATATTCTTGGAAAAGAGGTAGCAACCCTGATTCACAGCAGATTAATGGATGCAGGGAAACACGAAGTGAATTTCGATGGAAGCGATGTTCCGAGCGGCATTTATTACTATCGCTTAACTGCGGGTAAATTTACAGAGACGAAGAAATTTGTGGTGGTGAGATAGTTTTTTCCCTTCTCCCTCTTGGAGATAATAGAACTTTTCCTTATATCACTCCCGGTTTTTTGCAACGGGTTGTTACAAATAATGAGCGTAATGATTTGTTGCAAGTGGTTACGATACATCTTTGGTTGTGGAACAATTGTATTTGAGCACATCTTTTCTCACTCTTCTTGTGTGTGAAGTCATAATTTACCTGGCTCACACTGCCGATTTTTTTGTACCCCCCCC